>Ga0209358_10000265_pt1 | contig 47516 bp, 39 predicted proteins | sample LauGreFa1BDMLBSN_2_FD_187574 | JGI IMG/M metagenome (GOLD analysis project Ga0209358, IMG submission 187574) | Freshwater lake microbial communities from Lake Michigan, USA - Fa13.BD.MLB.SN (SPAdes) (version 2) | ecosystem: Environmental > Aquatic > Freshwater > Lake | place: Lake Michigan, USA... | reverse complement strand
TGCGGGTGTGGGTCCGCGAAAACGTGCCAAGTTATTGCAAAGGTTCGGGGGTGTTCGAGGGGTGGCGGATGCCAGTGTGCAAGATTTGTGCACGGTAGAGGGCATTTCTCTGTCGCTGGCACAAGCTATCTACGCTGCACTGCACTGAATCAGAGACTCACAACCTCGAACATTCTGTCCAAACCGCCGCTGTCAATCACGATATTCGCTTGCGCCCTGACCTTGGGTTTGGCATGGTAGGCCACCGATAAGCCACAGACAGACATCATGGGCAAATCGTTAGATCCGTCGCCGACCGCAATGCACTCTTCGGGTTGAATACCGAGTCGATGCGCGGTGAGTAAAACCATCTTTTTTTTCTCCTCACCGTCGCAAATATCTCCCCACGATTGCTGTGACACGCGACCCGTGAAAAAGCCGTCTTTCACTTCCAATTGGTTACTGCGTGTTTCGTGTATGCCTAATTGTTGTTGTAGTTGCTGGGTGAAATAGTCAAATCCGCCACTGACGATCAGTGTATGCAGACCCAAACGATGGCATTGTTCAACCACTTGTTCCACACCGGGATTCAATTGAAGTTTTTCGTCATAAACGGTTTGCATGATGGAGACAGGTGCGCCTTTGAGGAGCGATACACGTTGGCGAAGACTCTCTTTGTAATCGCTGATTTCTCCGCGCATCGCAGCCTCTGTGATGGCAGAGACTTCCTTTTGCAATCCCACCATCGCAGCCATTTCATCGATACATTCGATATTGATCAAGGTCGAGTCCATGTCAAAAGCCATCAACTTGAAATTCGACAGCGACAACTGGCTCGGAACATGGCGGGTCCACAGCCCAGCACTGCGCTCTGTTAAGGCTGTCATGACACAACGGCTTTCGAAGAGGCAACCAAAGGGTCGCCTAAAGAACGCAGTACGTCTCTGACCATTTGCGCGCGGTCTTTCACTTCTGCAATTTCCTTTTCAATACGCAATTTGTCGTTGCCAGCCAGTTTGATGTGCTTGTTTTTTTGTACCAGTTGAATGATGCGCAGCCCATCCACTGGTGCATTGGGTTTGAAGTTGATCAGCATGACACCCGGTGCTGCATCAATTTTGGCAATGCCATAAGGCTTGGCCAGAACCCGCAGGCGATGCGACTCGATCAAGGTGTGTGCTTGGGTCGGTAATTTTCCAAACCGGTCAATCAACTCTTCCATCAGTGCGTCTACTTGGTCTTGGTTTTTGGCAGTAGCCAGTTTTTTGTAGAAAGACAAACGCAAATGCACGTCACCACAGTAATCGTCAGGCAGCAACGCAGGCGCATGCAAATTGATTTCGGTGGTGACTTGCAAGGGGCTGAGTAAGTCGGGCTCTTCGCCATTTTTCAATGCACGCACAGCTTCGGCCAGCATTTCGTTGTAGAGCTGAAAACCCACCTCTTGCATATTGCCGCTTTGGTTGTCTCCCAGTACTTCACCCGCGCCACGGATTTCCAAATCATGCATGGACAAATAAAAACCCGAGCCCAGCTCTTCCATCTGTTGAATGGCATCCAGTCGCTGACTGGCTTGTTTGGTCAAACCTTGTACATCTGGCACCAACAGGTAAGCATAGGCTTGGTGGTGGCTGCGGCCCACCCTTCCTCGGAGTTGGTGCAATTGCGCCAAACCAAATTTGTCTGCCCGGCTCATCAAAATGGTGTTGGCACTGGGTACATCAATACCCGTTTCAATGATGGTAGAGCACAGCAAAATATTGAATCGCTGGGCGACAAAATCCCGCATCACTTTCTCCAACTCTCTCTCCGGCATTTGGCCATGTGCAATGGCTATGCGTGCTTCAGGAACCAGGGCTTGCAATCGTTCTAGGCGGTTTTGGATGGTCTCGACTTCATTGTGCAAGAAATAGCACTGCCCACCGCGTTTGAGTTCGCGCAGCACAGCTTCGCGAATCACACCGTTGTCTTCGGTGCGCACAAATGTTTTGATAGAGAGACGGCGCTGTGGTGCTGTGGCAATCACACTCAAGTCACGCATACCTTCTAGCGCCATACCCAAGGTGCGAGGAATGGGTGTGGCGGTGAGGGTGAGCACATCCACTTCGGCACGCATCGCTTTGAGCGTTTCTTTGTGCTTGACACCAAAGCGGTGTTCTTCGTCAATCACCAATAAACCCAGGTCTTTGTATTTGACGGATTCACTCAAGAGTTTGTGTGTGCCCACGACGATATCGATTTGTCCCAGAGCAAGTCCTTCGATGCTTTGCTTGATTTCTTTGGCGCTTCTGAAACGGCTCAATTCAGCAATCTTCACCGGCCATTTGGAAAAACGGTCTGTCAATGTTTGAAAGTGCTGTTCGGCCAGCAAGGTGGTTGGCGCCAGGATCGCCACTTGTTTGCCGCCCATCACGGCCACAAATGCAGCCCTCAACGCCACTTCGGTTTTGCCGAATCCCACATCACCGCACACCAGGCGGTCCATGGGTCGTGGACTGATCATGTCTTGGATGACCGCATGGATGGCTGCGCGTTGGTCTGCGGTTTCTTCAAAGCCAAAATCCGTTGCGAAAATTTCATAGTCACGCGCACTGTATTTGAAGGCATGGCCTTGTCGTGCTGCGCGCCGGGCGTAAATATTGAGCAATTCAGCCGCGGCATCTCGAACCTGTTCTGCGGCCTTGCGCTTGGCCTTGTCCCATTGCCCAGAGCCCAGTCGATGAAGCGGTGCGTTTTCAGGATTCATGCCGCTGTAGCGGCTGATCAAATGCAACTGACTCACCGGCACATAGAGCGTGGCCTCGTCGGCGTATTCAAGATGCAGAAATTCTTGCAGCAACGGTTGACCCGTTTCGTCCATCCCTTGGCCCATGTCCATATTGACCAAGCCCCGGTAGCGCCCAATGCCATGCGAGCTGTGAACAACCGGATCCCCCACTTGCAATTCAGACAAGTCTTTGATCAATGATTCAACATCGCTGACCTGTTCTTGTTTGCGTCTTTTGCGAAGACTGGGCCCAGCCGCAAACAACTCGGTCTCAGTGACCAGGTCAACACCTTTTTCAAGCCAGGCAAATCCTGTGTGCAGTTGACTGACCGCCATGCCCAAAGTTGCTTTGCTGTTTAAAAAATCGTCCAGGCTGTCGAATAAAGTGGTCTGCAAGCCCCAGGTGTTCAACAAATCGCTCAAGCTGGTCGATCTGCCTTCAGACTCTGCCAATATCAATGCGCGTTGCGATTGGCTTTGCATTCGGTTTGTCAACTTAGCCGCGGGCAGTTCAGTCGTTCGGTCAACCGTCAAATCTGGTAATTTGCTGACCCACGGCAGCGCCTCTGGGTCTGAGCTTGTTTTGATAGCCAGAACAGCATGTGCGTTAGCAGCACTGAAAAATTGTTCGGTGTTGAGAAACAATTGCGAGGGTGGCAGAACAGGGCGCTCAGGGTCGCCTTGCGATAAGCGAAAACGCTCTTGCGTATCTTGCGTGAACCGATGAATCACGGGTTCCAATTCACCATGTAACACCACTGTAGATTGCCCACCCAAGTAGTCAAATACCGTAGCGGTTTCCTCGAAAAAAAGCGGTAAGTAATATTCGATACCTGCGGTGGCCACCCCATTGCCCATGTCCTTGTAAAGACGGCTGCGGGTGGGATCGCCCTCCAACAATTCTCGCCAGCGACTGCGAAACAACGCCCTGGCTGCATCGTCCATCGGAAACTCGCGACCAGGCAACAAACGCACTTCAGGCACGGGGTAAAGACTGCGCTGGGTATCAGGGTCAAAGGTGCGTATCGAGTCAATTTCATCATCGAACAAATCGACCCTGAACGGAACCAGTGAGCCCATGGGAAACAAATCGATCAACCCACCCCTGACGGTGTATTCGCCAGGACTGATCACTTGGTGAACATGGTTGTAACCCGCCAAAGTCAGTTGAGACTTCAGCCGCGCTTCATCGAGTTTTTGTTTGACTTTGAAGTGGAAGGTGTAGGCTGCAAGAAACGCAGGGGGCGCCAACCTGTAGAGGGCGGTGGTAGCGGGCACCATGATCACATCGGCTTGACCTTGAGAGATGCGCCATAACGTAGCCAATCGCTCGCTGATCAAATCTTGGTGAGGCGAAAAATTGTCGTAAGGCAGTGTTTCCCAGTCCGGAAACAAAACACAACGACAGTCAGGTGCGAAAAAAACCAATTCGTCCATCAGTCGCTGCGCATCAAATGCATCTGCAGTGAATATGGCAGTGCGTCTTCCTTGGGATATTTCGCGACCGATCAGCGCCGCTAAAAAAGCGGCATCCGCAGACCCGGGCGGTCGATGAACAGTGAATCGTTTTGAAGTAAGCAGGTCAGGTAGTTGCATTGCGTTTAGGTTTGAACATGCCAAACACCCTCTACAGCCTGAGACCGGGGAGGGTGGTGAGCACTGATTCTAGAATGGCCCGATGAGAATGATGTTCAATCCGACCCATACCCATGGCCACTGAAAACCCCATGCGCCGGTTTCATGTGGTAATTCCTTGTGCTGGCAGCGGCAGCCGCGTCAGCATGGGTTCACCTAAGCAATATGCGTTGCTCAATGGCGTGCCCATGGTGGTGCATACATTACGGGTTTTCCAAAGTGTGTTGGGTTTGGCACAAAGTGTATTGGTCGTCGCACCCGATGACTCGGTCATGGGGGATGTATTGCGGCAGTGGCCGCAATCGGAATTCTTTGTGAGTCATACCGGCGGTGCCACCCGTGCGCAAAGCGTATTGGCAGGTTTGAATGCCTTGATAGACAAAGGCGTCGGACCTGAAGAATGGGTGCTGGTGCACGATGCCGCCCGCTGTTTGTTGACACCTGCGTTGGTAGAAAAACTCTTATTGGCTTGTTTTGAAGACCAGGTAGGCGGCTTATTGGCCTTGCCGTTACCAGACACGCTGAAAGAAGAAAGCCATGGCCGTGTTGGGAAGACCCTGGACCGTTTCGGCAAGTGGTTGGCACAGACCCCGCAAATGTTCAGGTTGGGCATGCTGCAGCAGGCCTTGGTATCAGCGGGTCCATCGGTGACAGATGAAGCCAGTGCGATAGAGAACGCAGGCTTGTCTCCCTTGTTAGTGCCTTCAGCTGCGTTCAATTTCAAAGTGACTTATGCAGAAGACTTGCAAATGGCGCAAGCCATTTTGTCTGACAGATATCGCTCAACCCATTCTCCAACCCAGGAACAGACCATGACCACAGGATTTCGCATTGGACAAGGCTGGGACGTGCATGCATTGGTGCCAGGTAGGCCGTTGGTCATCGGCGGTGTGCATATTCCATACGCGCTGGGTTTGCTGGGCCATTCGGATGCGGATGTGTTGCTTCATGCCATCATCGATGCTTTGTTGGGTGCCATGGCCTTAGGCGATATTGGAAAGCATTTTCCTGACACCGATATGCAATGGAAAAATGCCGACTCTAAAAAGTTATTACTTCACGTAGGACAGGAAATGCGATCACGTCAGTGGCAAATCATGAACATAGACGCGACGGTGATTGCCCAAGCACCGAAACTGGCAAGCCACATACCTGAAATGTGTAAGCAAATAGCCAGTATCTTGGGCTTAGATATTTCGCAGGTGAATATCAAAGCCAAAACCGCTGAAAAGCTCGGGCCGGTGGGTCAGGGGATGTCCATCGAAGCGCAAGCGATGGTGTTGGTACAGCATGTGAGCTGAACGATGGTTGCGAGTCATGGCGTTTTTTTCTTGAAATGGTCCTCTTGGTAAAGATAAGCCAGCAAAACCCAGTGACGAATCATTCTTTGGTGCTCTGGGTTGAGTTTTAAAAACTGTCTCAACATCTGGGTGTCACCCATGCACAAATTTTGAAATTGCACGGGTTCGTTCACTGGCAAATTGGAAGTCTCTGGTCCGAAAAACAAATCGTGAGGACTGATTTGCAGAAGCTCGCTCAACGTTTTGAGTTTGTCTGGTTTGGGTATGGAAACGCCAGTGATCCAGTTGCGTGCAGCATGCGCGGTGATGCCTTCGCCCCAGTAGCGCAGATTGAACGCGTCGGCCAATTGGGTGGCCGAGGCTTTCAGACCGGCTTGTTTCATGGCAAGCCGTAAGCGTGCGGAGAATGCTTCAGAGTTGGGATTGCGGTTGAGTTTCTTCATGGCCGTAACGATAAACCAGGCCGTGGTAATGCTCAATATATTTTTGCTTACTTTTTCATGAACTGAATGTCTGCGATCAGGGCATCCACTGTTTGATGGATGGCTGCAAGCATTTGTCACTGGGCCGCCCAGCCGCCATCCATGTTCCAGGCCACACCACGCACGTTGTTGCCAGCTGTCGAGCACAAAAAAACCGCAAGTGCACCCAGTTCTGCTGGGGTGGTGAATTGCATGGAAGGCTCTTTTTCACTGAGTAACAACTTGGTGGCGGCGTCGATGGATATCTCCATGGTCTTGGCTTTGGCATCGACTTGTTGTTGAACCAGGGGTGTCAGTACCCATCCTGGGCATATGGCGTTGCAAGTGATACCGGTTGTAGCCGTTTCTAAGGCAGTGACTTTGGTCAAACCTACCAAGCCATGCTTAGCAGCCACATAAGCCGATTTGTTGGCCGAAGCCACCAGTCCGTGGACAGATGCAATATTGAGAATACGCCCCCAATTTTTTTCACGCATACCAGGAAGTACCCAACGGGTTGTGTGAAACGAGCTTGAAAGGTTGATGGCAAGCACATCGTCCCATTTTTCGGTAGGAAAATTCTCGATCGAGCTGACATGCTGTATGCCAGCGTTGTTCACCAAAATATCGACTGTTCCCCAGGACTTTTTAACCGAATCAACCATGTCTTGTATTTCCAAAGGCTTGCGCATGTCAGCCCCGTGGAACAGTGTTTTGACGCCCATCGATTGAATGTCTTGTTCAGCTGAGCGGTGATCACCAAACCCGTTGAGCACAATATCTGCACCAGCATGGGCTAGACTTTTGGCAATTCCCAGTCCAATGCCGCTGGTGGAACCAGTGATTAACGCAATTTTTCCTGATAAAAATTTTTCTGACATGGACGATCCAATTCATGGCGATGTTGTGGGATGATTTTCTGCGAAGAAGGCTGAGATGAACTTCGCCACTTAAAACAGTGATATTGTGGTGGAATAAATGCCCCAAAACAGTGCCAGGCTTGAATAGAAAACAGCATGTCGGATATTTTGTCAAAAGCGACTGAATTCTCCCAAGTCTTGTTAGCAGAAAAAAAACAATTCAGCGGAGAAGAGGTGCTTCATCACTGCGATGGAGTGTGTCACATTCTTTTGGGTGTGGGTGCTTCACAAGATTTGTTGGCGGCTATTTATCTGGCCTATGTGTGTGATGTTTTGAGTAAACCCCAGGAAACATTGACGCCTGTATTTGGTAAAGAGCTGACTGGCTTGGCTGTTTCAACGCACAAAATTTTTCACTTGCAGAAAATGGCGGGTGACTCATCATCCAAGCAAACATCTTCCGCGTTGCAAATCGAACATGTACGCAGGATGTTGCTTGCTTTCTCCAAAGACCTGCGTGTGATCATGCTGCTGCTGGCATCTCAGTTACAGCATTTGAAATTCATCACCGACAAAAAAATTCCAGGTTACGGCGAATTCGCCACCAACATCTTGAATATTTTTTCGCCTCTGGCCAATCGCTTAGGTATTTGGCAAGTCAAGTGGGAAATGGAGGATTTGTCTTTTCGCATGCTCGAACCTCAGACATACAAGCAGATTGCAGTGCTGCTTGAGGCAAAGCGGCATGAGCGCGAATTCGAAATTGAGGCTTTCAAAAGCCAGTTAGAGCAATGTTTATCGACAGAATCTATCTATGCAGAAATTCAAGGCAGGCCAAAGCATATCTTCAGCATTGTCAAAAAAATGCGTGGTAAATCGTTGGGATTTGATCAGGTGTTTGATCTTCGTGCGGTTCGCATCATCGTTGAAAAATTGTCTGATTGCTACCGTTGTTTATCGCTTGTCCATGAATATTTCAAACCTGTTGACAGTCAATATGACGACTACATTTCGAAACCCAAAGCCAATGGGTATCAATCTCTTCACACTGTCGTCACAAATCATGCAGGACATGCGTTTGAAATACAAATCCGAACGCGGGCCATGCATGACCATGCAGAGTTTGGCGTCGCTGCACACTGGGCTTACAAGGAAGCTGGTATCAAAGGTTACGGTGGTTTTTCTGCTGCATCGGACCAGACGCAACGGATGGCTGTGCTGAGGCAGTTGCTGGCATGGGAGCGTGACCTGAGTTCGAGTACTGAAACTCTTGGCATTCCGCCTGAACGCAACAACGAGGATCGAATTTACGTATTGACACCTGATGCATCCATCATCGAACTTTCTCATGGTGCTACTCCGATTGACTTTGCTTATGCGGTTCATACCGAGTTGGGGCATCGGTGCAGGGGTGCAAAAGTAGATGGTGTGTTGGTTCCCTTGTCTACGACTTTGTTGAATGGTCAAACGGTGGAAATCACTGCAGCCAAGGATGGCGGGCCATCACGCGACTGGCTGAATCCAGATTTAAAGTTCATTGGCAGTCAGCGTTCAAAATCCAAAATTCGTGCTTGGTTCAATTTTCAACAGTCACAAGAGACGATTGCTCGCGGCAGGGAGTTGGTTGAAAAAATTCTTCAGCGTGAGGGCAAGACGGCTTTGAGGTTTGAAGATTTGGCCAGCCAACTGGGGTTTGATTCTGCTGATCAACTTTTTGAAGTGGTGGGCAAAGACGAATTATCGTTGCGTCAAATTGAAATCTCACTGCGTCCTTCGGTGCAGCCAGAGGCAATAGACGATAAATTATTAAGAAAATTTCAATCCTCAAAATACCCGTCCTCTCAAGGCAACGTGCTGGTTGTTGGGGTGGATTCCTTACTCACGCAATTGGCCAAATGTTGTAGACCCGCACCCCCAGACTTGGTGAAAGGGTATGTCACCAAGGGAAGAGGTGTCAGCGTACACCGCGCCACTTGTTCCAATTTTCTGCAATTACAAAGCAAGGACGCTGGGCGTGTGATTGAGGTGGCATGGAACCGTGCAAGCACAAAAACCGGCGATATGAAATACGCAGTTGACATTCACATCGTTGCCGATGACCGCCAAGGTTTGCTCCGCGATATTTCTGAAGTGTTGGCAAAAGAAAAAATAAACGTCATTGGCGTGAAAACACAGTCGTCCAGCGACTTGGCGCGAATGACATTCACTGTAGAAATTCTTGATACATTGGGCTTGGCAAAAGTGTTGACCAGCGTGGGTTCTGTCAAAGGTGTGAGAAATGCGCACCGTCAATGATTTGTTCACAGCTGTCATTGTTGGTTGGCCTGTGTCGCAGGGGCATTGGGTTTGAGTTCCTGCTAGAATAGGATTTCGGCAACGAAGGCGCGTAGCTCAGCTGGTTAGAGCACCACCTTGACATGGTGGGGGTCGTTGGTTCGAGTCCAATCGCGCCTACCATCTTTATGGGTTCGTTTTTTCGCCTGAATATTTTTTTACTTCCTCAGGATACTGCTTGCCCCGTACCAAAGACGCACTCAAACAATCAACTACCGGTGCAGTAGATTCGGTAAGGCTCATCAAAAAATACCCAAATCGAAGACTTTACGATACAAAAACTTCGAGCTACATCACGCTTCAAGAAGTCAAAGACATTGTTGTCCAGGGTGAGTTGCTCAAGGTGATTGACGCTAAAACCGAAGAAGATTTGACCCGGAGTATTTATTTGCAAATCATCTTGGAAGAGGAAGCTGCTGGCATTCCTCTATTCTCCGAAGTAGCCTTGGCCAATATGATTCGTTTTTACGGGCACTCTATGCAAGCCTTGATGGGCAATTACTTGGAAACCAATATTCAAAATTTCTGTAATTTTCAAAAACATATGTCCGAACAAGTTCAGCCCCTTTCTGCAGAGGCTTGGGCGCAAATGATGACCAGTCCCAGTCAAGCGGTACAAAATCTGATGGGTAATTACGCACAACAGTCCAGCCATATTTTGGTTCAAATGCAAGAAAACATGGCCAAAGCCATGGGTTTGAAAAAATGAGTTCACCGCCTAAAGTTGGGTTTGTCAGTCTGGGATGTCCCAAAGCATTGACTGACTCTGAGCTGATACTCACACAGCTCAGTGCCGAAGGCTATGCCACTTCAAAAACATTTGATGGCGCTGACTTGGTTATCGTCAACACATGTGGATTTATTGACGATGCGGTCAAAGAAAGTTTGGACACCATCAGCGAGGCGTTAGCTACCAATGGCAAAGTGATAGTCACGGGGTGTTTGGGTGCCAAGTCTGGCGACGATGGGCAAAATCTGGTCAAAGGACTTCATCCCAGCGTGTTAGCGGTGACGGGACCGCACGCCACGCAAGAAGTGATGGACGCGGTTCATGTTCACTTGCCTAAGCCCCATGACCCCTTTTTAGATTTGGTGCCATCTGCGGGCATCAAACTCACACCCAAGCATTACGCATATCTCAAAATCAGCGAAGGTTGCAATCACCGTTGTTCTTTTTGCATCATTCCCTCCATGCGCGGAGACCTCAGATCTCGGCCTGTTGGCGACGTTTTGAATGAGGCCTTGGCGCTTTTAGAAACGGGCGTCAAAGAATTGCTGATCATTTCACAAGACACGTCTGCTTATGGCGTCGATATCCGCTATCAAACAGGTTTTTTTCAAGGACGCCCCATCAAGTCTCGTCTTTATGAATTGGTTGAGGCATTGGCCGAACTGGCTGAACCCTTTGGCGCATGGATTCGTTTGCATTATGTGTATCCCTATCCTTCAGTAGATGACATCATTCCGATGATGGCTACCGGGCGCGTTCTTCCGTATTTGGATGTTCCTTTTCAGCACAGCCACCCTGACGTGCTGAAGCGAATGAAGCGACCTGCAAGTGGAGAAAAAAATATCGAACGTATTCAGGCTTGGCGCAAAGTATGTCCACAGTTGGTGGTGCGCAGTACATTCATAGCGGGCTTCCCCGGTGAAACACCCTCTGAATTCCAACACTTGTTGGATTTTTTGAAGGAAGCACAAATCGACCATGCCGGGTGCTTTGCATACAGTGCCGTAGGAGGTGCGACAGCCAATGAATTGCCGGGCATGCTGCCGATAGAACTGAGGCAAGAACGTCAATCTGAATTCATGACAGCGGCACAGAGTATTTCTGCCGAAAAAATCACAAGTCTGATCGGTTCAACCATGCAAGTTTTGGTGGACCAGTCAAAATCTTTGGGCCGTGCCGGTGGCGTGGGCCGCAGTTACCGCGATGCGCCGGAGGTGGATGGTGTTGTTCACCTTTTGCCGCCTGAAAAAGTAAGCAAAAGCTATCGGGCTGGCGAATTCACCAAAGTAAAAATTGTGGATTCACAAGGGCTGGATTTGATTGGGGTGCCAATCTGATTGGACTTGCCTTGTTAAGGCTGGGGGTAGGTAAGATTGGTGCCCAGGAAGGGACTCGAACCCCCACGAAGTTACTCGCTAGTACCTGAAACTAGTGCGTCTACCAATTCCGCCACCTGGGCATTCAGGAAAGCAGAGGATCATATCAAAAAAACCCATAGCAATCAGGCAGGCCTGCTTGAAGAATTCAAGGGCATTGTCGAAGGTCATCGTGACGGACATGGCTTTGTCATTCGCGATGATGGACAGGTCAATGTGTACCTTTCACCGAACGAAATGCGTGCTGTACTGCACAAGGATATTGTCATTGCGCGGGTGACTCGGTTAGACAAAAAGGGTCGACCGGAAGGCCGAATATTAGAAATCACTGAGCGCCCTGCGCATCCCATCATTGGTCGTTTGCTGCATGAAAGTGGTGTGTGGTTGGTGGCTCCGGAAGACCGTCGATATGGGCAAGATATTTTGATCCCTAAGAGCGCCACAGGTAAGGCATTGCCTGGCCAGGTGGTGGTGGTTGAATTGACCGAACCGCCAAGCCTGTATGGCCAACCGGTTGGACGAGTTCAAGAAGTCCTGGGTGAGATGGACGACCCTGGTATGGAGATCGAAATTGCGGTTCGAAAATACAGCGTTCCCCATGTGTTTTCACCAGCATGCATGCTGCAAGCTGATTCGCTGCCTGATCACGTGGTGGGCAAAGATTTTCCGCACAGGGTAGATTTGACAGACATTGCCCTGGTCACGATTGATGGCGAAGACGCCAAAGATTTTGACGATGCGGTTTACTGTGAGCCCCTGAAAGAAGATGCGCAAGGCGGGTGGCGCTTGTTGGTTGCCATTGCAGATGTCAGCCATTATGTGGAGACTGAAAGCCCTATCGACATTGATGCATACGACCGGGCAACCAGTGTGTATTTCCCCAGAAGGGTGATACCCATGTTGCCTGAAAAGCTGTCCAATGGGTTGTGCTCATTGAAGCCCGAAGTGGATCGGTTGTGCATGGTTTGCGACATGACGGTCAGCGAAGAGGGTGAGGTTTTTGCCTACCAGTTCTACGAAGCTGTGATGCACAGCCATGCCCGTTTAACCTACACAGATGCCGCCGCGATTTTGTCCAACACGCGCGGCCCGCAAGCACAAAAATACAAATCTATCGTCAACGACTTGATTCACTTACACGATGTGTATCGCGCGTTGTTGAAGGCCCGTCAAAAACGCGGTGCGGTAGATTTTGAAACCACCGAGACCCAAATCATTTGTGATGAAAACGGGCGGATTGAAAAAATTGTCCCCCGTATTCGAACGCAAGCGCACCGTTTGATTGAAGAAACCATGCTTGCTGCCAATGTGTGCAGCGCAGATTTCATTCAGCAAAATAAGCATGCTGCATTGTTTCGTGTCCATGAGGGGCCCACACCTGAGAAATTAGAAATTTTGCGAAGCTATTTAAAGTCATTGGGCATTGGTTTGCAAATCACCGAAGAACCTACACCAGGGCAGTTCCAAGCGATTGCAGCCGCCACCAAAGAGCGGGTGGATGCGCAACAAATTCACAGCATGTTGTTGCGATCGATGCAACAAGCCATCTACACCCCCGTCAACAGCGGCCATTTCGGTTTGGCTTACGACGCATACACACACTTCACCAGCCCCATACGGCGATACCCTGATTTATTGGTGCACCGCGTTATCAAATCGATTTTGCGAGGTGCGCGATACAAGTTGCCCGGTTTGCCCGTGCCCGGAGAGGCGCAAGCAAAATTATCCAGACGCTTGGCCTCTCATGCGGCGAAATCTGCTCACACTTCCACAGGCAAAAATACACAACTGACACCAGAAACCCAATCGTGGCAAGCAGCGGGTTTGCACTGCAGCGCCAATGAGCGTCGTGCGGATGAAGCCAGCCGAGATGTAGAAGCATGGTTGAAGTGTCAATATATGCGAGAGCATTTGGGTGAAGACTTCAGCGGAACAGTTTCAGCAGTCACCAGCTTTGGGGTATTTGTCACCTTGGATGCCATGTATGTTGAGGGATTGGTGCACATCACCGAGCTTGGTGGAGACTATTTTCGTGTTGATGAAGCTCGCCAAGAGTTGCGTGGTGAAAGAACAGGCATCCGATACTCAATCGGTGCACGAGTGCGTGTTCAAGTCAGCCGAGTCGATTTGGATGGCCGAAAAATTGATTTTCGATGGGTACAAGACGATGCCTCAGATGTGCAATCGGTAGGCCTGCGTAAAACCAAAGGCAAAGAGACTGACGGAACATCTATGCCTTTGAAAGCCCGAGTGGCATTGTCTCGAGGCAAGTCTGTCAAAAAACCTCGCAATGCTAAAGTGGCTTTCGCAACGACTGCCAAGGCTGGCAAAAAAACGTCGTCTTTAGCAAATCCACGCAAAAAATAATTGGTTCAGGAGAGATTGCATGAGCACAGGAAAAATTGCGATCGTTACAGGCGCTGGTACTGGCGTAGGTAGATCGGCAGCATTGGCGTTGAACAAGGCAGGTTGGACGGTGGTGTTGGCTGGTCGAAGAGAGCAACCATTGAAAGATGTGCAAAGCGCCTGCGCGCACCCTACCCATTGTTTGGTGGTTCCCACCGATGTGGCCGATCCTGCTTCTGTTGAGAAATTGTTTGACTCCGTGGTAAATCACCATGGAAGAGTGGATTTGCTTTTCAATAACGCGGGTGTCAGCGCACCCGGTATTCCACTCGACGAATTAAGCATTGACCAGTGGAAAAATGTGGTCGACATTAATTTAAACGGTATGTTTTATTGTTTGCGACAAGCTTTCAAAGTCATGAAATCCCAAGTACCTATGGGGGGGCGCATCATCAACAACGGTTCAATTTCCGCCACTGCACCTCGCCCCAATTCCATTGCTTACACCGCCACCAAGCATGCGGTCACTGGACTGACCAAAACCGCTGCTCTTGATGGTAGAAAATTTCAAATTGCAGTGGGCCAAATTGATATTGGCAATGCCGAGACTGAAATGGCGGCCGTCATGGCAAAAGGTGTTCCGCAAGCCAATGGAGAGATAAAGCCAGAACCTTTGATGGATGTTTCACACGTGGGAACATCTGTTCTATACATGGCAGAACTGCCTTTGTCGGCCAATGTGCTTTTCCACACGGTCATGGCAACCAACATGCCATTCGTAGGGCGCGGTTAAAAGCGTTCGATACCCAAACCCTTGAGGTCTACTTCACATTCGCGTCCCGATACCATGTCGGCAATGGCTCTGGCGCTGCCACAACTGGATGCCCAGCCGTGGTTACCATGTCCCGTGTTTAGCCACACACCTTTGACGCCAGAGTGACCCAGTATCGGAACGCCATCGGTCAGCATATCGCGTGTTCCCCTCCATACTTGAACCGCTTCATGGGTTTTGGCTGCCCCCGGAAACCAGTCGTTCAGAACCTTGTATAGCAATGAAACGCATTCTTCTGGTTTTTTTTTGTTGTGCCCAATTTCAGCAATGCCACTTACCCTGATGCGTTGTCCAGTTCGTGCGATGGATACATGGTGCCGTGCGTCCATGACCCCATAAACCGGAGCATCTATCAATTGCCGGACCGATGAGCTCAGCGTGTAGCCTTGCACAGCCAACGACGGGATGTGTATGCCCAAATGCTTGACCAAAGTTTTGCTGTGTATCCCAGCGCAAATCACCACATGGTCAAATTTTTCAGAGGTGCCGGCAGGGGTACGAATCAAGCGCGGCGCTTCTGGGATCAAGGGCAGTACCTCTTGCCCCGTTCTGAAATCTGCTCCAAGCAAACTGGCTTGTTGTTTAGCCAACAACGTAAATTGTCTGCAGTTGGCAATGGCATCGCTTGGAAACATCACTGCGCTGTGAAAAGTTTGGTCTTCTGAAAGTGCGGGTTCTAGTTTGCGCGCTTCAATAGGGTCAATCTTTTTAAAGCCGATCCCGTTTTCAGTCATCAGGTTCAACTGCAGTTGGTAATTTTTCAAATCTTGTTCTTGTCTGCAAATCAGTAGGCACCCTTGACTGTTTTCATATTGCAATCCGTATTGCTCAGTGATACCGGCCATGACTTCTTGGCTGTAGAAAGCCAAACGTTGAAGTGCCTCAAGTTTCAATTGGTGGGATGGGTGCTTGCACGCTTTGTACCATTGCCAAAACCATGACAATGGAATGTGTGTGGCGCCGCACAATGCATGGGTATCTGCACCAAAAAGAATTTTGCTGAGCGTCTTCAGGGGTAGCCCAGGTGTCGTCCAAGAGTGAACCATGCCGGGTCCGATGAATCCAGATGTTGCAAAGCTGGCTTGTTGTGCAACGCCTGAGCCCTTTTCAAACACCACCACGTCGTGTCCATGCGAAGCAAACTCAAGCGCAGAAGTAACGCCAATCACACCCGCACCGATCACAGCAATTTTCATAAATTCATACCAAAGTAACCAAATTTGCGTGGTGGCTGAGTTGGGCTTGTGCTAAAATTTTGGGGCTTTGGGTGAGATACAGCCAAGACAATTGCTCAGAGCAAATCCCAAACCAATTCACAAAAGGTGTTGTGTTGACATGAGTTTAGCTCAGTCATTGCAATCACGAATTGGATTTTAGACACAACCTTTGGAGAAATTCATGTCTATCACCATGCGCGAAATGCTGGAAGCTGGCGTTCATTTTGGACACCAAACACGCTTTTGGAACCCCAAAATGTCCCCGTTCATTTTTGGACACCGCAACAAAATTCACATCATCAACCTCGAAAAAACATTGCCTATGTTTCAAGAGGCAATGAAATTCACCAAACAATTGGCCGCCAACCGTGGCACCATTTTGATGGTGGGTACCAAGCGGCAAGCCCGAGAAATCATTGCTTCAGAAGCTGCGCGTGCTGGCGTGCCCTTTGTGGACCAGCGTTGGTTGGGCGGCATGCTCACCAACTTCAAAACCGTCAAAACATCTATCAAGCGTTTGAAAGACATGAAGGCTCAGCAAGAGATTGGTCTTGACGCGATGTCTAAAAAAGAACAACTGATGTTCATGCGCGAACTCGAAAAACTGGAAAAAGACATTGGCGGAATCCAAGACATGGTGACTTTGCCCGATGCCATTTTTGTGATCGATGTTGGCTTTCACAAAATTGCGATTGCGGAAGCGAAAAAACTGGGTATTCCTTTGATTGGAGTGGTTGATTCAAACCATTCGCCTGAGGGAATCGACTATGTGATCCCGGGCAACGATGATTCCTCTAAAGCTGTGACCCTTTATGCCAGAGGTATTGCTGATGCCATTTTGGAAGGCAGGGCCAATGCGGTCAATGACATTGTGAAAGCTGTTGCAGAAGGACAAGACGAGTTTGTAGAAGTTGAGACCAACGAGCAAGCTTGAGCGACTTTTGCTTCCAAAAAGGGGCTTTGATGGCCCCTTTTTTGCAACTTCACTGAACACAGAGAACCACTTAGACACAAAGGAAAAATAATGGCAAATATCACAGCCAGTATGGTTGCAGAACTGCGCGCGAAAACAGACGCGCCCATGATGGAATGTAAGAAGGCGCTGACCGAGGCCGAAGGCGATATGGTCAAAGCTGAAGAATTGTTGCGTGTCAAATTGGGCAGCAAGGCCAGCAAAGCTTCCGCCCGCGTGACTGCAGAGGGCGTGATTTCAATCGCGATGACTGGAAAAAGTGGCGCTATGTTGGAAGTCAATTGTGAAACGGACTTCGTCACGAAGAATGACAGTTTCTTGGCCCTTGCCAACGCTGCGGCGCAGTTGATTGCATCGCACCACCCGGCGGACATCGAAGCTTTGTCCGCACTTTCCTATTCACAAGATGGTTTTGGCCCAACTTTGGAAGATGTGCGCAAGGGCTTGGTTGGAAAAATCGGTGAAAACATGAGCTTTAGACGGTTCCGTCACTTCGATGGCGACTCAAAACTCACGTCGTATCTACACGGAACACGCATTGGTGTCGTGGTTGAATTCGAAGGTGAGGAGTCGGCTGCACGCGACGTTGCCATGCATGTGGCTGCCATGAAGCCAGTGTCTTTGACAAGCGCTGATGTACCCGCTGAGTTGATCGAAAGAGAACGCTCAGTGGCCACGGCCAAGGCAGCCGAATCTGGCAAACCTGTGGAGATTGCTGCAAAAATGATCGATGGCGCAGTACAGAAATACCTGAAAGAAGTGTCCTTGTTCAATCAACCATTTGTAAAAAATGACAAGCAGACCGTGGAGCAAATGTTGCAAGCCGCCAAGACCAATGTCAAAGGGTTCACCATGTATGTAGTGGGTGAAGGCATTGAGCGCAAAGTCGACGACTTTGCTGCTGAGGTGGCTGCCCAAGTGGCAGCAGCCAAGCAAACTGCTTGATAACCAAAAGGGGACTTTCCAGTCCCCTTTTTTTCGAGTCGTACACTCATTTGCTAGGAGAACCCAATGACATCAGCCAAACCCGCATACAAGAGAATTTTGCTCAAACTCTCGGGTGAAGCATTGATGGGGGACGATGCATTTGGCATCAACCGCGACACGATTGTTCGCATGGTCGAGGAAATTGCAGAAATTACACGATTGGGTGTTGAAGTTGCCGTGGTTATTGGCGGCGGTAACATTTTCAGAGGCGTTGCCGGCGGATCGGTGGGCATGGACCGCGCAACAGCGGATTACATGGGCATGCTGGCCACAGTGATGAATGCCTTGGCATTGGCGGACACCATGAACAAAGCGGGTTTGGTGGCCAGGGTCATGTCTGCAATTGGTATTGAACAAGTGGTTGAGCCTTACGTCAGGCCCAAAGCACTTCAATACCTTGAGGAAGGCAAGGTGGTTGTTTTTGCAGCTGGCACAGGCAATCCGTTTTTCACAACCGATACTGCAGCAGCTTTGCGCGGCGCTGAAATTGGTGCTGCCATGGTTTTGAAGGCGACCAAGGTGGATGGCGTTTACACGGCAGACCCCAAGAAGCACCCTGACGCCACGCGTTACAGCAGAATCAGTTTTGATGACGCCATACAAGGTAATTTGGGCATCATGGATGCAACTGCATTTGCGCTTTGCAGAGACCAGAAATTGCCCATCACGGTATTTTCAATTTTCAAGCATGGTGCACTCAAACGCGTCGTCATGGGAGAAGATGAGGGAACCTTGGTTTTTGCTTCATAAAAAATTCGAATTTTCTGGGGAGGAATGATGACCAGCATCAGTGATATCAAAAAGAACAGTGAAATGAAAATGGACCAATCCATTGCATCATTCACCAGTGGCTTGAGCAAAATTCGAACTGGGCGAGCCAACCCTGGATTGTTGGACTCCATCATGGTCGAGTATTACGGTAACCCAACACCCTTGTCGCAAGTGGCTAATGTTTCCTTGCTAGACGCCAGAACCATCAGTGTTCAGCCATGGGAAAAGGGCTTGGGACCCAAAATTGAAAAGGCTATTCGCGAAAGCGATTTGGGTTTGAACCCCTCCGCGATGGGCGATTTGATTCGAGTGCCGATGCCACCAATGACAGAAGAGCGTCGCAAAGAAATGACAAAAATCGTTCGAACAGACGGTGAGAATGCAAAAATTGCCATACGTAATTTGCGACGCGATGCCAATGAAGCTGTTAAAAAATTGGTGAAAGAAAAGTTGGCCTCTGAAGATGAGCAAAAGCGTGCTGAAATTGATATTCAAAAAATCACCGATAAACACATTGCAGACATTGATAAATTGATTGCGGCAAAAGAGCAAGAGATCATGGCTGTCTAAATGGGTGTTTGCCATGCTTAAGCAGCGCGTCATCACAGCAGTTGCTTTGCTGTTGGTATCTTTGCCTGCATTGCTTCATCCATCCCCTGTGGCGCTGGGCGTCTTGGGCATGGCGCTGGTGTCGGCGGCTTCGTGGGAATGGGGACGGTTGAACGGTTTGAGTTTTGCTACTGCGTTTGCCATGCCCGCAGTTTGTATTTTGCTATTCTTAACCTACTGGTCGCGACACCAATACTTGTTGGTATCTCAGCTGTATTGGTTGATCTGTATGGCGATTTGGTTTTTTACCATTCTCATTTTTTTGAACAAGGGCAGTTCAGCTTGGCAAGCCACCCCTCAATTGTTTCGACTTTGCTTGGGTGTTTTTTTGCTGTTTTCAACCGGTTTGGCTTTGCTACAAGCCAAGTTGGTAGGCACGCTGTTTTTGATCTCTGTGCTGTGCATGGTTTGGACTGCTGACATTGCGGCATATTTTGTAGGAAGGCGTTGGGGTAAGCGCAAATTGGCGCCCAGCATCAGTCCAGGCAAAAGTGTAGAAGGCCTGGCTGGCGCAGTTGTTGCCGTTTGGTTGCTGGCAGCGCTTTGGATAGCGGCGTCTGTCCATTTCTATCCAACGTCAGGTGATATTTTCAATAAACTGTTTGACTTAGGGCTGCCGTATTTGTTGTTCGGTTTGTTGGTGTTGACACTCACAAGTGCGGCAGGTGATCTGTTTGAATCCTTGATCAAGCGAGCTGCTGGGGCCAAGGACAGCAGTCAGTTACTGCCAGGGCATGGGGGTGTACTGGACAGGCTGGATGCTCTGCTACCTGTGTTGCCCTTGGCTGTTCTTATGTCTATGTTTTGATGACCATGAAAAAATCCATCACTGTTTTGGGGTCCACAGGATCTATTGGCGTCAATACCTTGGATGTGATTTCAAGGCACACGGACAAATTTGACGTTTTTGCACTAACAGGAGCAAAGCAATTTGATCTGATGTTCAATCAATGCTTGCAATTCAAACCCCAGTTTGCTGTCATGGTGGATCAAGAGGCGGCCAAGCAACTGCAGGACAAACTGTCTGCTGAAAAGTTGCCCACCCGTGTGTTGAGCGGCGCCAGTGCGTTGTGTGACGTGGCTAGGGATGAGAGAGTAGACATGGTCATGGCAGCCATTGTGGGTGCGGCTGGATTAGCGTCTTGCATGGCGGCGGCGTTAGCAGGCAAACGTTTGTTGTTGGCCAACAAAGAAGCTCTGGTGGTAGGTGCAGAGCTATTCATGCAAGCAGTGCAAGAAGGCGGAGCCAAATTGCTGCCGATCGACAGTGAGCACTCTGCCATTTTTCAATCATTGCCTGAAAATCCTCTTGCATGGCCTACCTCGGTCAGCAAAATTATTTTGACGGCTTCTGGCGGTCCGTTTCGATCCCGCTCTCCCCAGACCTTTAAAGAAATTACCCCAGAGCAGGCTTGTGCGCACCCCAATTGGGTGATGGGCAGAAAAATTTCTGTTGACTCGGCCACGATGATGAATAAAGCCTTGGAGGTCATTGAGGCCAAATTCTTGTTTGGCGTTTCAGCTTCTCAAATAGAAGTGGTTATCCATCCGCAAAGCATCATCCATTCGATGGTTCAGTTTGTGGACGGATCCATCGTTGCTCAATTGGGAACGCCTGACATGCGTATGCCTATTTCCTATGGCTTGGCTTGGCCAGAGCGGATCAGCAGCGGGGCGTCCAATATTGATTTCAAACAAGCATCGCAAATGACATTTGAATCGATGGACGACAGCATCCATCAATTGAGATACCCTGGGTTAGCGCTGGCTTGGCAAGCGCTGGCTGCTCCTGCTGGAACCACGGCTGTGTTGAATGCAGCAAATGAAGTGGCTGTGGATTTTTTCTTGCAACAAAAAATTCGCTTTGACCAAATACATGCGGTCAACTTGTCTGCTCTTGCTGCTGTGCTGCCCGAGCGACCCCAAGACTTGCATGATTTGTTGGAAATTGATGATCAAGCGAGAGCCGTTGCAACAACATTCGCGAAAAAATTATCAAAAATTTAAATCAATACGTGTGCAATGCAGCCGAGATGTACATATTGGCACCTTCGCTGCTGTATTATCAGTTCCGCTGCCCAATACAACTTCCGGTTTACCTATGAAATCCCATTTCTTTTCAGGTCTCAAGCAATTACTGTCTTTGATTTTGCTTTCATCGAGCTTGTTTGTATCTGTGTTTGCTGTGGAGCCATTTGACATCCAAGATATTCGATTGGAGGGATTGCAAAGGGTTGAGCCAGGGAACGTGCTGGCTACCTTGCCATTCAAGGTGGGTGAATCTTATTCGGATGACAAGGGCACTTTGGCCATCCGAAATTTATTTGCTTTGGGTTTGTTCAAAGATGTTCGAATTGAACTCAAGGGAAATGTTGTGATTGTGGTGGTAGAAGAGCGTCCCTTGATTTCCGCAGTCAATTTCGTGGGCATCAAAGAATTCGACAAAGACACGCTCAAAAAAGCGTTGAAAGACATTGGTTTGTCGGAGGGTCGCCCGTTTGACAAAGCATTGTCAGACAGGGCGGAGCAGGAATTAAAACGCCAATACATCAATAAAAGTTTGTATGGCGCTGAGGTTGTGACCACTGTTGCGCCTGCCGAACGCAACAAGGTCAACCTGAACTTCACCGTCATTGAAGGAGAAGTATCAAAAATCAAAGAATTCAAGATCGTTGGAAACAAAGCCTTTGATCAGTCCACGATCAAAGATCAACTGGATTTGTCGGAACCAAACTATATGTCGTGGTATACAAAATCTGACAGATATTCCCAGGCAAAGTTGAATGCTGACTTAGAAAATATCCGTTCGTTTTATCTTTCACGCGGCTACTTAGAGTTCAGGGTGGATTCAACGCAAGTCGCTATTTCACCAAACAAGCAAGACATCAATATCACTATCAATATCACTGAGGGCGCACAATTTGTCGTGAGTGCAGTCGAACTCGAAGGCTATTACTTGGGCCGAGACAATGAATTTAAATCGCTGATCAGTATCAAGCCTGGGCGCACTTACAACATTACCGATATTGTGGAAACCACGAAAGCATTTTCAGAATATTTTGGAAATTTTGGTTTCGCATTTGCGCGTATCGAACCGCGTTCTGAAATTGACAGGCAAACCAACCGAGTGAAAATTATTTTGCAAGCGGATCCTTCGCGCAGAGCTTATGTGCGCAGAATCAATATCTCCGGCAATGACCGAACGAAAGACGAAATCATTCGGCGTGAATTTCGGCAAATGGAGTCCGCTTGGTACGACGGCGACAAGATCCGTAATTCCAGAGACAGGATTGACAGGTTAGGCTACTTCACCGAAGTGACGGTTGATACCCAGGAAGTGCCTGGCACCCCGGATCAAATTGATATCAATTTGAAAGTCACAGAAAAACCTACTGGCGCGCTACAGCTGGGCGCTGGTTTTTCTTCATCCGAGAGATTTTTTCTGTCATTTGGTATCAGTCAAGATAACTTTTTTGGCACCGGTAACTCTGTGGGCATTCAGGTCAACACCAGCAAATACAACAAGCTGTACCAAATCAACACCACGGACCCTTATTTCACCGAGGATGGCGTCTCGAGGACTTTGAATTTTTACGACAGAAATTTGCGACCTTACGCTGCCACCACAGACTACTACAACATTTATTCAACAGGACTGGGCGTGAGCTTCGGTGTGCCTATCGCTGAAGTAGACACTGTTCAAATTGGAATTGCTTACGATAAAACATCGGTTTCCAATGGGTCTGGGATTCCAGTGGCATACACCGCTTCCGGGTATGTCGGCAAGGATGTGACTTCTGTGCCCATCACCGTGGGCTGGGCAAGAGACAGCCGCGATAGCATGCTGGCTCCTAACAAGGGAAAGTTGATTCGACTCAATTCTGAATTGGGTGCGTTTGGTGATTTGCACTACTACAAAAACTCGGGCCAATACCAACAGTACTGGCCATTGACACGAAAATACACCTTGGCTGTGAATGCAGAACTGGGTATTGGCGGTGGGTACAACGGGGAGGACTTTCCTGTTTTCAAGAATTACTATGCAGGGGGTTTGGGTTCTGTGCGGGGTTTTCTGCAAAACTCGTTACAGACTGACACCACACTCAGCCGTTTTGGCGGCGAATACTCCACGGGAGGTGCCAAAAAAATCCTCTTGAACACCGAGTTTTTAATGCCTTTCCCTGGTGTAGGCACGGACAAAACACTCCGACTGTTTACTTTTGTTGACGTGGGTAATGTCTATACTGACCAAGAAGCTATTGATGTTGCGCAGCTCAGAAGCTCGGCTGGCTTAGGCTTGAGTTGGATCTCTCCTGTCGGTCCACTCAGGTTTGCCTTTGCCAAGCCGATCAAGAAGTTTGACAACGATAGAATGCAAACCTTTCAATTCCAAATCGGGACGGCTTTCTGATGAACTTCTCACTGATTCGCACGCTCAGCTTTTGCCTGTTGGGCATTTCGTCGCTGGCCTTAAACGCGCAAGAGTTCCGGGTAGGTTTTGTCAACACCGACCGCATTTTCAGAGAAGCCAACACTGCCAAGGTCGCGCAAACAAAGCTCGAACAGGAATTCTCCAAGCGCGAGAAAGAGTTGGTTGAAATCGGAAATTCTCTGAAATCGAATGCTGAAAAACTCGAAAGAGATTCACCCACTTTGTCAGACACGCAGCGTTCTACGCGTCAGCGTCAGTTGGCTGACCAAGACCGCGAATTTCAACGCAAACGCCGCGAGTTTCAAGAAGACCTCAACGCCCGTAAGAATGAAGAACTCCAACAAGTTCTTGAAAAAGCCAATAAGGTGGTCAAACAGGTGGCTGAGTCGGAAAAATATGATTTGATATTGCAAGAAGCGGTATATATCAATCCTAAGCATGATATTACCGACAAGGTCATCAAAGTCATCAACAGCGGCAAGTGATGGCGTGTTTACCCTAAAGTTAGGGTTCATCATTGAACAACTTGGCGGGCAACTTTATGGTTCCCCCGAAATGCGAATTTCTCGGTTGTTTTCTTTGACCGAGGCTGTTGAAGGCGACATCAGTTTTTTAAGCAACCCTAAGTACTCCTCACAACTTGATGTGAGCCAAGCCAGCTGTGTGGTGGTGGGTGAGTCGCACCGAGAAGCCGCGATCAGGCGTGGTGCTTGCATAGTCGCAGAACGTCCTTATGCGTATTGGGCAAAGCTTACCCAACTCTGGGTGGCGCAACAACCAGCCCAGCACTTTCCTCGTATTCACCCCACTGCTGTGGTTGATCCAACGGCTGTCATACACCCTAGCGCACGCATCGGTCCGCTGTGTGTGGTTGAAGAAGGGGCAAAGATAGGGGAAGGCACATGGCTCAAATCTCGTGTCACCGTATCTTCTTTTTGTGAAATAGGACGCCACTGCATATTGCATTCAGGTGTTGTGGTCGGCGCAGATGGTTTCGGGTTTGCCCTTGAAGATCAACATTGGATCAAAATTGAGCAATTGGGCAAAGTGGTGATCGGTAACCACGTGGAAATTGGCGCCAATACTTGCATTGACCGAGGTGCGCTGGATGACACTGTCCTTGAAGACGGCGTCATTCTTGACAATTTGATCCAAATAGGACACAACGTGCGCATTGGAAAGCACACTGCCATGGCGGGTTGCTCGGCGATAGCTGGCAGTTCAACGATCGGGGCATATTGCACCATAGGGGGTGGGGCTGGCATATTGGGGCACCTACAAGTGACAGATCATGTACATATCAACTCATACGCACTGGTGACACATTCCATATTTAAGCCAGGAACTTACAGCGGAGTATTTCCTATCGATGAAAATTCTCAGTGGCAAAAAAATGCTGCCTCACTCAAACAATTGCACAGCTTGCGCGAGCGAATCAGAACCTTAGAAAAAAATAGCAAACCCTAAAGGCATTGAATGGATATTCATCAAATACTGAAACTCTTACCGCACCGCTACCCTTTTTTGCTGGTCGACAGAGTATTGGAGATCGAAAAAGGAAAGTCCATAGTTGCGCTCAAAAATGTGACCATGAACGAGCCCTATTTCACGGGGCATTTTCCCCACCGACCAGTGATGCCAGGTGTGATGATGCTGGAGGCGTTGGCGCAAGCAGCCGCCTTGCTCTCTTTTCACTCTTTGGATATGGTTCCGGATGACAAGGTGGTTTATTACTTTGCGGGAATTGATTCCGCGCGGTTCAAACGTCCGGTTGAGCCTGGTGATGCGTTGACTTTGAAAGTTGAGATCGACAGAATGAAAGCTGGTATTTTTAAATTTAAAGCAAAAGCTATGGTTGGAGCTGAATTGGCGGTTGAAGCAGAACTGATGTGTACCATGCGTCGTATCGATTGAGCATGGTCAAGATACATCCGTCAGCATGCATAGATGTCGCGGCTGAATTAGACAGTTCAGTCACGGTGGGTGCTTACACCACCATTGGGCCGAATGTACGAATAGGTGCTGGAACCTCTATTGGGTCACATTGTGTGATCGAAGGTCGTACAACGATTGGCGCTGACAACACCATATTTCAATTCAATTCTTTGGGGGCTATTCCCCAAGACAAGAAATACGCAGGTGAGCCATGTGAGTTGGTGATTGGAGACAGGAACACCATTCGCGAATTTTGCACGTTCAATATCGGCACTGCCAACGACAAAGCTGTGACACGTTTGGGTAACGACAACTGGATCATGGCCTATGTGCATTTGGCCCATGATTGTCAGGTTGGTAACCACACCATATTTGCCAACAGTACTCAGTTGGCCGGGCATGTTGAAGTAGGCGACTGGGCTATTTTGGGTGGATTCACGGTGGTGCACCAGTTTTGTCGCATTGGTGCGCACAGCTTCACCGCCATGAATTCATTGTTGTTTGCAGATTTGCCGCCTTTCGCCATGTGCCAAGGGCAACCGGCGCAAGTCAGGTCCATGAACTACGAAGGACTTAAGCGCCGTGGTTTCTCTGCGCAGCAGGTTCAGGCCGTCAAGCAAATGCACAAACTGCTTTACCGCGACGGTTTGTCTTTGACGCAATCGATCGAGCAAATTCACATGATTTCCCAAGGTGACGATGCTTTGCAAGCGTTGGTTGAATCCATGACCTCGTTCTTGTTGAGCGTAACACCCACGCGTGGAATCATTCGCTGATCCAGCCATGGCATCGGTTGAATGACAAAGCCTATTTCTCAAATTGCCATGGTGGCTGGCGAATCGTCTGGCGATTTGCTCGCGTCCATACTGATTCCCGGTTTGAAGTCTGCGTGGCCTTCACTGTCGCTGGTAGGGATTGGTGGGCCTGCCATGGCAAAAGCTGGCTTGGATTCTTGGTGGCCGATCGAAAAATTGTCTGTGCGCGGCTATGTGGAAGTCATCAGGCATTACAAAGAAATTGTTGGTATCAGAAAGGCACTCAAGAACAGGTTGCTCCAATCACCTCCAGATATTTTTATTGGTGTGGATGCACCCGATTTCAATTTAGATCTGGCCCGTGATTTGCGCGCAAAAGGCATACCCACAGTTCAATATGTTTGTCCTTCCATATGGGCATGGCGTTTCGAGCGAATCACAAAGATTCGCGCCAGTGTTGACCATGTACTTTGCATATTTCCTTTTGAAAAGGCCTTGCTAGAAAAGCATGGTATCGACGCAACTTTTGTGGGTCATCCGTTGGCAAATTTCATTCCTGAAAAGCCCGATAAATCGGCGGCACGAAAGCATTTGGGTCTGTCTGAAAATGATCTGATCTTGGCGGTTTTGCCTGGCAGCAGACGAGATGAAATCCATCAAATGGCACCCAGATTTTTAGCGGCGGTTGAAATGCTTCAGGCAAAGTATCCAAGTTTGATTCCCGTGTTGCCGGTGGCACCCGGCATGCTTTCATGGCTCACTCCTTACTTGGCCCAACATCCCAACATAAAACATTTGAAGTTGGTCGAAGGTCAAAGCCATGCAGTCATGGCCAGTGCCGATGTCGCCATGGTCACAAGCGGTACAGCAACGCTGGAGACTGCTCTGTTCAAATGTCCGATGGTGATTGCTTACGCGATGCCTTGGCTTACTTGGTACATCACTCAAAAAAAACGGCTCCAGCCTTGGGTAGGTTTACCCAATATTTTGTGCAGTGATTTCGTGGTGCCTGAATTGCTGCAGCATCAGGCAACCCCTCAAGCCATTGCCAGCAGTGTGACCGATTGGTTGAACCACCCACAACGTGTGCAGCAACTCCAAGCAATATTTTCAAACCTTCATGAAAGCTTGCGGGCAGACACAGCAAGCATCGCGACCCATGCCATCAAAAAAATCCTTGCTCGTTAAGCAGACGCCTTTGAACTGGGATGCGCCCACATTGGTGGCTGGCGTTGATGAAGCGGGGCGCGGACCGCTTGCCGGCCCAGTATTTGCAGCCGCGGTGATATTGGATGACTTGCTCCCTGATCCTGGTCTGGCAGATTCCAAAAAGCTCAGCGCTAAACAAAGAAATTTTTTGTATGACCATATCAAAGCCAATGCATTGGCATTTTGTGTGGCGCAAGCGACAGTCGAAGAAATTGACCGGCTGAATATTTTGCAGGCCACGATGTTGGCCATGCAAAGAGCGATCAAAGGTTTGCGACTGAAGCCAGGCAAGGTATTGGTTGATGGCAACCGAATTCCCGTTCTAGATATTCGAGCAGAGGCGATCGTCAAGGGCGACGCCAATGTTCCCTGTATTTCAGCCGCGTCCATTTTGGCCAAAGTCGAGCGTGACAAATGGTGCGAATCTATCGATGCTGAATTTCCAGAATACGGTTTTGCCAAACACAAAGGGTATGGAACAGCCGAACATTTGCATGTATTGTCGAACTTGGGGCCGACCTGTTGGCACCGCAGAAGTTTTGCACCGGTGACGCAGTGGATCAACGCCCACCCGCAGGCCTGATTGATGTCGATCAAACATATTTCTTCCAAAGAGAATGCCATTTATAAGCGTTTACGGCTCGCTTTGAAAGACAACAATGCATACCGGGCTGACAACCTCGTTTGGATTGAAGGAGAGCATTTGTGTCAGGCGGCTGTTGATCAGGGATGGAGATTCAAGGAATTGGTGTTGTTAGACAAGAAAGTCGCTGGCGAATCTTTGCATTGGTTTGAACATGCCGACCAAGTGTTATCTATGCCTGAATCGTTGATGCAGGCTTTGAGTCAATTGCCTTCCTCGCCATGGGTTCTCGCTTGTCTGGAAATTGGCCGTTCCACCCAGCCAGATCCTTCGCTCCCTACGGTGGTCTTAGACCAGCTACAAGACCCCGGTAATGCAGGCGCCATACTGCGTTGTGCCGCTGCTTTTGGCTTCCAGCAAATTGTCACAACGTCCGGCACTGTGGCCATGTGGTCGCAGAAAGTGGTCAGGGCTGCGATGGGTTCACATTTTGTTTTGAAGTTGTATGAATCTGTTTCCATTGAACAGGTGCATGCAATGGGCCTGCCCGTTTTGGTCACCGATGTTCACCAAGGCACGCTTTTGCACCAACGCACAGGACAAGCTGGCTTGCCTTGGCCATGTGTGTGGGTATTTGGGCATGAGGGGCAAGGCATCAGTCCCGAATGGTTTGCGGGTGAATGTCAAAGAATAAGAATTGCCCAACCAGGTGGCCAAGAGTCATTGAATGTCGCTGCGGCTGCTGCCATTTGTTTGCATGCCAGTGCTGTTGAACGCATAGAGAAGTCTTAACCGAGTTTTCGAAAGAGGCGAGGGATATAATGAGTCACTTCTACATCAACCGCACGCCCTTCGCTCGAAAAAAAGCCATTCCCCTTGTATAACATCCAAAGAGAGTGAATCTCTTTCGTCAAGGGCGTCACCGAATCTCGGAGATCTGAGTGCTTTTGACTCTTCAGGGAAATCGTCCTCCCGCTATTTTGGCGCTTTCAGACGGCACGGTATTCATGGGGCAATCCATCGGGCACGATGGTCATACTGTCGGCGAAGTGGTTTTCAATACTTCCATGACTGGTTACCAGGAAATCCTGACAGACCCCAGTTACAACCAACAGTTGGTCACTTTGACTTACTCACACATAGGCAACTATGGTGTGAACACTGAAGACAACGAATCCTCTGCAGTGCACGCAGCAGGTTTGATCATCAAAAATTTGCCCATCGTTCATTCCAATTTCCGTGCTTCAAATAACCTATCTGACTTTTTGAAGTCAAACCGCACGGTGGCTATTGCTGACATAGACACCCGAATGTTGACCCGGCATTTGCGTGAAAACGGCGCACAAAATGGGGCTATTCATGCATTCCCCATGGGTCATCAGATCACTGACAACGATATCAAGCAGGCAGTTGCCCAGGCCAAAGCAGCACCTTCTATGAGTGGATTGGACTTGGCATCCAAAGTATCTGTTGAACAAGCATACGCATGGACCCAAACCGAATGGAAATTGGGCAGCGGTTATGGTGAGGTTAACCAGACCAAATTCAAAGTGGTTGCGTTTGACTTTGGCATCAAGAAAAATATTTTGCGCATGTTGGCGCAAAGAGGTTGCGAGGTTACCGTTGTGCCTGCCAATACCCGTGCAGAAGACGTGATGAAGTTCAACCCGAATGGCGTTTTTCTTTCTAATGGACCTGGCGATCCAGGTCCTTGTTCGTATGCGATTGAGGCCACGCAAAATTTGCTCAATCGCAAAGTGCCTATGTTTGGTATTTGTTTAGGGCACCAAATTTTGGCCTTGGCATGCGGGGCCAAGACCTACAAAATGAAGTTTGGTCACCACGGTGCCAATCACCCTGTGAAAGATTTGTTGTCCTCGCGGGTTTCAATCACCAGCCAAAACCATGGTTTTGCAGTGGATGAAAGCACACTCCCACCACACTTGCGCGCCACCCATGTCAGTTTGTTTGATGGAAGCCTTCAAGGCATCGAAGTGGTGGGGCAACATGCTTTTGGATTCCAAGGCCACCCCGAAGCCTCTCCCGGCCCCCACGACATCGGTTATTTGTTCGACCGGTTTCTCAAATCCATGGCGGTATAAAGAAACATGCCTAAACGTACAGACATCCAAAGTATTTTGTTGATAGGGGCGGGTCCTATTGTGATTGGCCAAGCGTGTGAGTTTGATTATTCGGGGGTTCAGGCGTGCAAGGCTTTGCGGGAAGAAGGCTACAAAGTCATTTTGATCAACAGCAATCCCGCCACCATCATGACCGACCCGGCGACTGCAGATGTCACCTATATCGAGCCTATCACTTGGAAAACGGTTGAAAAAATCATTGCCAAAGAAAAGCCTGATGCAATTTTGCCCACCATGGGCGGTCAAACGGCACTCAACTGTGCTTTGGACCTGTGGCACCAAGGTATTTTGGACAAATACACGGGTGCTAACACAGGCAAGCCCATCGAATTGATTGGTGCCACACCACAGGCGATTGACAAAGCTGAAGATCGGCTGAAATTCAAAGATGCGATGACCAAAATCGGTTTGGGCTCAGCCAAATCGGGCATTGCACACAGCTTGGATGAAGCTTGGGCTGTGCAAAAAACAGTGGGTTTTCCAGTGGTGATACGCCCAAGTTTTACCTTGGGTGGAACGGGTGGTGGTATTGCGTACAACGCCGAAGAATTCGAAGTCATTTGCAAGAGAGGCTTAGAGGCCTCACCTACGAGCGAACTGCTGATCGAGGAATCGTTGCTGGGTTGGAAAGAATACGAAATGGAAGTGGTCAGGGACAAAGCTGACAACTGCATCATTGTCTGTTCGATTGAAAACTTAGACCCCATGGGCGTTCACACGGGGGATTCCATCACGGTGGCGCCGGCGCAAACCTTGACAGACAAGGAATACCAAATCATGCGCAATGCCAGTTTGGCTGTGTTGCGTGAGATTGGTGTCGATACGGGCGGTTCTAACGTCCAGTTCTCCATCAATCCCGTCGATGGCCGCATGGTGGTGATTGAGATGAACCCACGCGTGTCGCGTTCTTCTGCGCTGGCATCGAAAGCAACCGGTTTTCCGATCGCCAAAGTGGCTGCCAAGTTGGCGGTTGGTTTTACGTTGGATGAATTGCGAAACGACATCACGGGCGGTGCCACACCGGCAAGTTTTGAGCCGAGCATTGACTATGTGGTCACCAAAATCCCACGTTTTGCCTTTGAAAAATTTCCTACAGCCGATAGCCGTCTGACCACGCAAATGAAATCGGTGGGTGAGGTCATGGCGATTGGCAGAACATTTCAAGAGTCCTTCCAAAAAGCCTTGCGCGGATTGGAAGTGGGTGTTGACGGCATGAATGAAAAAACCCAAGACCGAGAAGTGCTTGAAAAAGAACTGGGTGAGCCTGGACCAGAGCGAATTTGGTACGTGGGCGATGCATTTGCGCTGGGTATGTCTGTCCAAGAAGTATTCGAACTCACGCGGATTGACCCATGGTTTTTGGTGCAGATTGAAGAAATTGTCAAGATTGAGTTGGAATTAGAGCGACATCAACTCGCTGATATTTCTGCCCCAGAAATGCGTCAACTCAAGCAAAAAGGTTTTTCTGACCGGCGCTTGGCGAAGCAACTCAAAACCACTGAAAAAACCATCCGACAAACACGTTGGGCCATGGGGGTCAGGCCCGTTTTCAAACGGGTAGATACCTGCGCGGCGGAGTTTGCCACTGACACTGCTTATATGTACTCCACTTACGACCAAGAGTGTGAAGCCGCACCTACTCAAAAGAAAAAAATCATGGTGCTTGGCGGTGGTCCGAACAGAATTGGACAAGGTATTGAATTCGATTATTGCTGCGTGCATGCGGCGCTGGCCATGCGTGACGATGGGTTTGAAACCATCATGGTCAATTGCAATCCCGAAACAGTCTCCACCGATTACGACACCAGTGACCGTTTGTATTTTGAGCCTTTGACCCTGGAAGATGTGCTTGAGATTGTCGACAAAGAAAAACCGTTGGGTGTGATTGTTCAATATGGTGGGCAAACACCTTTGAAATTGGCGCTTGGGCTGGAAGCAGAAGGCGTACCCATCATTGGTACCAGCCCTGACATGATTGATGCTGCCGAGGACAGAGAGCGGTTCCAGCAGATGCTGCATTCTTTAGGGTTGCGCCAACCTCCCAATGCCACGGCGCGCACAGAGGCGGAGGCTTTGGACAAAGCGCAACAACTGGGTTATCCGCTGGTGGTTCGACCCAGCTATGTTTTGGGCGGTCGTGCCATGGAAATCGTGCATGAGCAACGCGACCTTGAGCGTTACATGCGCGAGGCTGTCAAGGTCAGCCACGAGTCTCCCGTGTTGTTGGACCGATTTTTGAACGACGCCATCGAATGCGATGTGGATGCGATCTGCGACGGTCAACAAGTGTTCATCGGCGGCGTGATGGAGCATATTGAGCAAGCGGGCGTGCACAGTGGCGATTCAGCTTGTTCTTTGCCGCCTTATTCCCTCTCTACCGCCACCATTGAAGAATTGAAACGTCAAACCACTGCCATGGCACATGGATTGAATGTGGTGGGTTTGATGAATGTGCAATTCGCTATCCAAAAGTTAGATGGCGAAGATGTGATTTACGTGCTGGAAGTCAACCCCAGAGCCAGCCGAACCGTGCCATTCGTCAGCAAGGCGACGGGGATTCAACTGGCCAAAGTGGCTGCGCGTTGCATGGTGGGTCAATCCTTGGCTTCTCAAGGCATCTCTCATGAAGTGTTGCCCCCCTATTTCAGCGTCAAAGAGGCGGTTTTTCCGTTTGTGAAATTTCCAGGCGTTGATACCATTCTTGGGCCAGAGATGAAATCTACCGGCGAGGTCATGGGTGTGGGTTTGACATTCGGCGAAGCCTTTGTCAAAAGCCAACTCGGGGCTGGCACCAAATTGCCACGGCCAACAGATGCTGTGCGCAAGGTATTTTTGACTGTTAAAAATGCCGACAAGCCGCGTGCTGTAGAAGTCGCTCGTCATTTGGTGGACCATGGTTTTGAATTGGTCGCCACCAAAGGCACTGCCGCAGCCATTGCGGCAGCGGGTTTGCCAGTGGTAGCCGTCAACAAAGTCACCGAAGGCCGACCGCACGTCGTGGACATGATCAAAAACAACGAAATTGCTTTGGTGATTAACACGGTCGAAGAGCGTCGCAATGCCATTGCTGACTCGCGTCAAATTCGCATTTCATCATTGCTGGCGCGTGTCACCACATTCACCACGATTGCAGGTGCCGAGGCTGCCGTCGAAGGCATGAAATACCTTGATAATCTGAACGTTTATTCGTTGCAGGAAATGCATCTCCAGTTGCAATCCTGAATTTCCAATTTATTACCCAACAGAACATGGCAACGATTCCTATCACCAAATTAGGCGCGGAAAAACTCAAGCAGGAATTGCACACCTTGAAAACGGTGGACAGACCTTGGGTGATCAATGCGATCGCTGAAGCGCGTGCGCAAGGTGATTTGAGCGAAAACGCCGAGTACGATGCAGCCAAGGACAGACAAGGCTTCATTGAAGGGCGAATTCAGGAAATTGAAAGCAAACTGTCCATGTCTCAAATCATCGATCCTGCGAACTTGGATGCAGGTGGGCGTGTGGTGTTTGGCGCCACCGTGGAATTGGAAGACGAAGCCACTGGTGATCGGGTGACCTACCAAATCGTGGGCGAAGACGAGGCAGATCTAAAGTTAGGGCTGATCAACATCAGCAGTCCGATTGCCCGCGCGTTGATTGGCAAAGAAGAGGGTGATATAGCCAGCGTTCAGGCCCCGGGCGGCGTCAAGCAATACGAAATCATCAAAGTCTCTTACGTTTGATTTTGCTTTTTGACGGATTTTTGTTTGGGTTTGGCGCGTTTGACTTGTCCACCGGCTGCAAGTCGTTGGTTACCCAAAATGGTGACACGCTTCATTTCCGGTCGTTGACCGCCTCTGCTGCTGTATTTCAATACTTTGAATTCGCGCGGACCTGGTTTGCGCTCGGCATCGGTTTTCTTTTCTTTGGCTTGTGCCGGTCGCCATATCACCAGTAATTTGCCGATGTGTTGAATAGGTGCTGCACTGAGTTCATCACACAGCGAGTGAAACATGGCTTCACGGTTTTCGCGGTCATCGCCGAGTACCCTGACTTTGATCAAACCATGTGAAAGAAGCGCGAGGTCGATTTCTTTCACAACGGCGGGAGTCACGCCGTCGTTGCCGATCATGACCACCGGGTCCAGGTGGTGCGCGTTGGCGCGGTGAATTTTGCGTTCTGCAGGGGTGAGTTGTATGGCTGACATGACAGGTATTATCTTCTCAGACAGAGGGTCAAAGGTTGAAAGTCAAAACACAAAGTAAAAAAGTCAATAAGTCATGGTTGAACGACCATGTGAATGACCCGTATGTCAAATTGGCCAAGAAAGATGGTTACCGTGCGCGAGCGGCATACAAACTCAAAGAGATTGATGAAGCCTTGGGTCTGTTAGAGCCAGGCATGGTGGTCGTTGATTTGGGCAGTGCGCCGGGTGCTTGGAGCCAATATTTGCGTCGCAAAATGGCACCTGAAGGCGCGGCAGCAGGTGAGCTCGGTGCCACCTTGATTGCTTTGGACCTACTGCCCATGGAGCCGATAGAAGGTGTTCATTTTCTTCAAGGGGACTTTCGTGAGCCGGAAGTATTGCAGCAACTCAACCGGTGTTTAGACGGCAGGGCGGTTGATGTGGTGGTGTCCGACATGGCGCCAAATTTAAGCGGCGTTGAATCGGCAGACGCCGCAAGAATGGCCCATTTGGTCGAGCTTGCGGTGGAGTTTTGTCAAGCGCACATGAAACCGCAAGGGGCATTGGTGGTCAAGGTTTTTCACGGGAGCGGTTACAGCCAATTGGTCAAGCTGTTCAAGGAAACCTTCAAAGTGGTCAAGCCTTTCAAACCCAAGGCCAGTCGAGACAAATCTGCCGAAAATTTCCTGGTGGGAATCGGCTTAAAGTAAATATAAATAATTCATTCAATTACAAAACATGGTTTTTTAGCTATTTTTGTACAGTGGCTTTTGGCGAGGAAGATTTTTTCTCAACTTTTCAGGCTGTTTCAAAAACCGTACTGTGTACAAGGCACTGCGGAATTTAAAGCTGAACCGAGGCTTGAAAAGCCTAAAATGGTCTTCAATTAGCTATTGGCATATCGCCGGTACCACTCTGACTGGAGTTCGCATTGAACAATCCTTGGTTTTCTAAAATGGCCGTTTGGTTGGTGATTGCTTTGGTGCTATTCACTGTTTTCAAACAATTTGATTCGCGTGGGCAAGGCGGTAACGGTTATCTGGCCTACTCAGACTTTTTGGAAGAGGTGCGAGGCAAGCGAATCAAATCTGCCACCATCCAAGAAGGCCAAGGCGGAACAGAAATCATCGCAACCACCACGGACGACCGCAAAGTCAGAACCAATGCCACTTATTTGGACCGTGGGTTGGTGGGCGACTTGATTGCCAACAACGTCAAGTTTGACGTCAAGCCCCGTGAAGAAGGCTCATTGTTGATGACCTTGTTGGTCAGTTGGGGCCCCATGTTGTTATTGATCGGTGTTTGGGTGTATTTCATGCGCCAAATGCAGGGCGGTGGCAAAGGCGGTGCTTTCAGTTTTGGCAAAAGCAAAGCCCGCATGCTGGATGAAAACAACAACACCGTGACCTTTGCCGATGTGGCGGGTTGCGATGAAGCCAAAGAAGAAGTCAAGGAAGTCGTCGACTTCTTGAAAGACCCTCAAAAATTTCAGAAGCTCGGTGGAAGAATTCCCCGAGGCTTGTTGTTGGTGGGTCCCCCCGGAACAGGCAAAACCTTGTTGGCCAAAGGCATCGCAGGTGAAGCCAAAGTGCCTTTCTTCAGCATATCTGGTTCAGACTTTGTTGAAATGTTTGTCGGTGTGGGCGCGGCTCGTGTGCGCGACATGTTTGAAAACGCCAAGAAAAACGCCCCTTGCATTATTTTCATTGATGAGATCGACGCCGTGGGTCGGCAGCGCGGTGCTGGCTTAGGTGGTGGCAATGACGAGCGTGAACAAACGCTCAATCAAATGTTGGTTGAGATGGATGGATTTGAAACCAACCTCGGTGTGATCGTGGTGGCCGCCACCAACCGCCCCGACATTCTGGATGCAGCTTTGCTTCGCCCCGGCCGCTTTGACAGACAGGTGTATGTCACTTTGCCTGACATCAGAGGCCGCGAACAAATTTTGAATGTTCACATGCGCAAAATTCCTGTGGGTCAAGATGTATCGCCCAGCGTGATCGCGCGCGGTACACCCGGCATGAGTGGTGCTGACTTGGCCAATCTGACCAATGAAGCGGCGTTGATGGCTGCACGCCGCAATGCACGTGTGGTTGAAATGCAGGATTTTGAAAAGGCCAAGGACAAAATTTTGATGGGCCCAGAGCGGCGCAGCATGGTCATGCCAGAAGAAGAACGCAAGAACACCGCATACCACGAGTCAGGCCATGCCTTGATTGGCAAGTTGATGCCCAAATGCGATCCGGTGCACAAAGTCACCATCATCCCCCGTGGACGCGCATTGGGCGTCACCATGAGCTTGCCTGCCGCAGACCGCTACAGCTACGACAGAACTTACATGCTCAGCCAAATCAGCATGTTGTTTGGCGGTCGTATCGCTGAGGAAGTGTTCATGAACCAAATGACCACGGGTGCTTCTAACGATTTTGAAAGAGCCACTCAAATCGCCCGCGACATGGTCATGCGCTATGGCATGTCAGAAGCCCTGGGCCCCATGGTCTATGCCGAGAATGAAGGCGAGGTTTTCTTGGGCCGTTCGGTCACCAAAACTACCAACATGAGCGAGTCGACCATGAAAAAAGTGGACGACGAAGTCAGAAGCATCATTGACGCGCAATACAGTTTGGCGCGAAAGTTGATTGAAGAAAACGCTGACAAGATGCACGCCATGGCACACGCTTTGATGGAATGGGAAACCATCGACAGCGATCAGTTAGATGACATCATGGCGGGTCGTCCACCACGGCCACCCAAAGATTGGACACCCAGAACACCGTCCTCCGGTGATGGTTCTGGTGGCACACCAGCTGTTCATCCCAATACATCGCCCACCACGGCTTAATGTCTTTGGCTGGCAACAACAACATGGGGCATTTGCCCCATGTTCGTTTTTGGAAAACCACGCGCTTTGAGCTTTCACTGGCCCACCCTTTGGTGATGGGCATTGTCAACGTCACGCCCGACTCTTTTTCATCGCAGCAAGACACCTATTCCACGACTGAAATCATCGGGCTTGCGCAGCAGTTGTTGGATCAGGGCGCAGATATTCTGGATGTAGGCGGCGAATCTACCCGACCAGGCGCCCAAGCATTGAGCCATGAGCAAGAATGGCAACGCATAGCTCCCGTGTTGCAAGAGTTGTTGCGTTGGAACAAGCCTGTTTCATTAGATACATACCATCCTGAAAGTATGCAAAAAGCTTTGGATTGGGGCGTAGACATCATCAACGATGTGTGGGCCCTGCGCCAACCCAATGCCATGCAAACGGTGGCCCCATACCCTTGTGGCGTTTGCATGATGCACATGCATGCCGAACCCGCCACTATGCAAGTCAACCCCATGCAAGAAGATGTAATGGCGGCATTGGACGTTTTTTTTCAAACACAATTGCAGTTGACCGATGAGATCGGCATAGACAGAAGTCGCATGGTGTTAGACCCAGGTATTGGCTTTGGCAAAACAGTGTCACAAAACTTTCATATTCTGAAATGTCAACAACTTTTGCTACAGTTTGATTTGCCTCTGATGGTGGGATGGTCGCGCAAATCTTCGTTAGGGCATGTCACAGGATTAGATGTTTCACAGCGATTGGTGCCAAGCATTGCAGCAGCCGTGTTGGCGATGGAGCGCGGTGCCAGTATTTTGCGCGTGCACGATGTGAAGGAAACTGTGGCGGCAAGAGCTGTTTGGCAAGCCTCTGCGTGAGGGACAACATCCTTCGGGATCACAACAACATGAAAAGAACATTTTTCGGTACCGATGGCATTCGTGGAACAGTGGGCCAATATCCCATCACGCCTGATTTCATGTTGAAACTTGCCAATGCTGTGGGGCACCATTTGAAGCAAACAGACCCGCGCCCCCAAGTGGTGATTGGCAAAGACACCCGTATTTCTGGCTACATGCTGGAATCCGCGCTGGAGGCTGGTTTTAATTCTGCGGGTGTTGATGTGGTGTTGCTGGGACCCATGCCGACACCAGGCGTGGCATACCTGACCAAAGCATTGCGTGCCAATTTGGGCGTGGTGATCAGCGCAAGCCATAACCCTTTTGACGACAACGGAGTCAAATTTTTCAATGCACAAGGCAGCAAATTAGATGATCACTGGGAACTGGCGGTTGAGCAGCGTCTTGAACTGCATGCGCAATGGGTAAGTTCTGCATCGCTTGGCAAAACTCGACGTCTGGATGACGCGATTGGCCGTTACATTGAATTTTGCAAAAGCACGTTTGCTGATTCGCTCTCGCTCAAGGGAAAAAAAATTGTGGTCGATGCCGCCCACGGGGCAGCTTATGTTGCAGCACCCAAGGTATTCAAAGAGTTGGGTGCCGAAGTGATTTCTATCGGCTGCTTACCTGATGGTTTGAACATCAACCAAGGTGTGGGGGCGACTCAGCCAGCTGCATTGGTCGAGGCGGTGAGAGCGCACCATGCTGACTTTGGCATTGCGCTGGATGGCGATGCTGACAGATTGCAAGTGGTAGATCACACAGGCCGGTTGTTTAACGGTGATGAATTGTTGTACGTGCTTGCCAAGGACCGTTTACAGCAAGGCCAGACCTTGGGCGGCGTGGTGGGTACGCAGATGACCAACAAAGGGGTGGAGTTGGCTTTAGACCAATTGAACATCCCTTTGGTACGGGCCAGGGTAGGTGATCGATATGTGTTGGAAAAATTGTTGGAAAACCAATGGCTGTTAGGCGGCGAAGGTTCTGGCCATTTGTTGATATTGGATAAGCACAGCAGCGGTGATGGCTTGATCAGTGGCTTGCAAGTTTTACAAGCCTGTCTGCGCGCAAATACTTCTTTGGCGCAAGCATTGAGCGATGTACAACTTTGTGCGCAGCACATGGTCAACATCCGATTGCGAGAAGGTTTGGACTGGCAGCACCACGCACCGTTTCAGCAAGCATGCTTGGCGCTGGAAAAAAAACTGGGTGACAAGGGGCGAATTCTGATTCGACCCAGTGGGACAGAACCAGTGCTTCGCATCATGGTGGAGGCGCCAGACATGCCAACTGCCCAAGTATCTGCTGAGCAATTGTCCGCTTTGCTGAATTGATTGAATACCCATGTCTACTTCCACGTTACCTCATTTGATAGACAGAGACGAAAGCACTTTGTCTTTTAACGAACGTGTGTTGGACATGGCTAGGCGTCCCAACATTCCATTGTTGGAGCGTTTGCGTTATTTGTGCATCGTGTCATCCAATTTGGATGAATTTTTTGAAGTTCGTGTGGCACTTCACTTGCACCAAATCGACAGCAAAAGTTTGGCCGCACCCTATTCGATGCATTCGTATCAAAAATTGTCACAAGTTGCGAACATTCTGGTTGAGAAGCAATACCGGCTGTTCAATGAGGAGTTGATGCCTGCGCTCAGTGCTCAAGGAATTCGTCTGATCACTTTCAACGAGCGAACCAAGGGGCAACATAAATGGGTAAAGCATTATTTTGACCAATACGTGCGCCCCTTATTGACGCCTGTGAGTTTGGATCCTTCGCACCCTTTCCCGCAGGTCGCTAACAAATCATTGAATTTCATTGTTCGTTTGTCTGGCAAAGACGCTTTCGGTCGAGAAAACGATATTGCAATTGTCAAAGTTCCTCGGTCTTTGCCGCGTGTCATTCGCTTGCCTGTGCCCACCGACAGCAAAACCATTTTCATGGTCACGCTGTCCAGCGTGATTCGCGCCCATCTGAAAGATTTGTTTCCAGACAGAGTCGTGGGGCAGTTCTCACAATTTCGGGTCACCCGTGACTCTGAATTGCTGGTGGATGAAGAGGACGCCAAAAACCTCAGAACTGCTTTACGGCATGGGCTAGAGCACCGGCAATTCGGGAAACCTGTTCGACTTGAAGTGTCAGCCGATTGTTCGGAGCACTTGTCGCAATTTCTGCTGCAACAATTCAAATTGCCAGCAGAGGCCCTTTATCGGGTTGATGGGCCCGTGAATTTGGTGCGACTCACGCAGTTGATCGATTTGGCGAACCAACCGGCTTTGCTGTTTCCTGAATTCCAGGCCAGTTATCCCAAACAGCTTCGTGAAGACGAATCTATCTTCAAGCAGATCAAAAAAAACGATGTGCTGATTCATCAACCGTTTGAATCTTTCAAAGGTGTACTGGCTTTTTTAAAGGAAGCCGTAGACGATCCGAAAGTACTGGCTATCAAGCAGACTATTTACCGAACTGGTTCAGATTCGGAATTGATGGACTTATTGCGCGAGGCCGTGATACGAGGAAAAGAGGTCACCGCTGTCGTGGAGATCAAAGCGCGTTTTGATGAAGAAGCCAATATCAATTGGGCCGAGCGACTCGAATCTGTCGGAGCGCAAGTGGTTTACGGGGTGGTGGGGTTGAAGACCCACGCCAAAATGTTGTTGGTTACCCGACGCGAAGGCCATAAATTGATGCGTTACGGCCATTTGTCTACTGGCAACTACAACGCCCGCACGGCACGCCTCTACACCGATATCAGTTACATGACAGCCAATCCCGACATGACGGCGGACATGGATGCGGTATTCACACAATTGGCCAGTCAAACACGCATCCATCGGCTCAACCATTTGTGGTTAGCCCCTTTTCATTTGCAAGAGCAACTCATGGAAATGGTGGACAAAGTTTCCAAAGCCAGTATGCATGGTGAGCCGGGTCGAATCATTTTGAAAATGAATTCTCTTACCGATGAAAAATTGGCAAGGCAATTGGTGTTAGCCAGTCAACGTGGCGTGGATATCGATTTGATGGTGCGAGGTGCTTGCATACTGCCTGCACAGCGCGAAGGTTTCACTGACCGCATCAAAGTACGCTCCATCATTGGCAGGTTTTTAGAACATTCCAGGGTCTACTACTTTCGGACAGGCGACAAAGAGCATTTGTATTTATCCAGTGCCGACTGGATGAACAGAAACATGATGCGACGCATTGAAATTGCATGGCCAGTGTTGGATAAAGCATTGCGGCAAAGAATCATCGATGAATGTTTGGTGGCTTATCTCTTCGACAATACAGATGCATGGGAACTTCAAATGGATGGAAGCTATCTGCGCAAACATCCTTTGCAAACGCAGTCGCATTTGAGTGCTCAGATAGAGTTGATGAAAAAATACCAGCAGAAAAACTGACATGGACCTTTTGCTTTGGCGACATGCACATGCACTTGATGCACTGCCCGGTCAGTCTGACATGGACAGAGCGTTGTCTCGCAAAGGTGAAAAGCAAGCGGCCGCCATGTCGAGTTGGTTGAATGGCAGGTTGCCAGAAAACACGCAAATATTGTGCAGTCCTTCGAGACGCACTTTGCAAACCGTTGCTTTTCTCAAGCGCAGTTACCAAGTCTGCGAAGAAGTTTCTCCTGATGCAAATGCTGGGGCACTGCTCAAGGCAGCCCGTTGGCCGCATTGCCCGTCGGCTGTGTTGGTGGTAGCACATCAACCTTTTTTGGCAGAGACTGTCGAGCACCTTTTGAATCTCCATCCCGCAAAGCCTTTGTCTTTTCGAAAGGGCGGTATCTGGTGGTTGCGTCATCGCAACCAAGACGGTGTCTCTGATGTGGCGTTGGTGGGTGTTATCAACCCGGAAATACTTATTTGATACTCAAATACCATGTTGTTGAATATTTTTAGATCTATTCAAATGCTTTGCGTTACTTTAAGATGGCACCAAGTCAATCAACTTTCAAAGGAATTTCATGTTGCAAGCTGCTAAATCTTTCTCTATCGTTTCATTGCTGTTGATCACCATGGGACTGACTGGCTGTTCTACGCTTAGCTCTGCTTACGATTCAACAGTGAGTTCGGTGTCTGATTTGTTCAAATCTGACAAAGACAAAGAAGAGAAAAAATAACCGGTTAAATGCCCTCTTTCGTTCAGAGGCTGGCGTGCTAGATCACTCCAGGCGCTCAGACGCAGAAAAATTCAGCTCTATTTTTGCGCCGCTGGGGTCGTGGCAAAACAATTGCCATGGCCCGCCTTCTCGGTGTTGGATTTTGTAAGGGTAACCAAAGGCATCAAAACGGGCTTTGAATAATTTCAAATCTTGCGTGGTGAAAGCTATATGGTCAATCACGCCTGCTGGCGGATTGGGCACAGGACGGTCAAAATACAAATGCAAGACAGTGGTGTCACCCGCGTATAGCCACGCGCCTTCAAACCCCAAGTCGGGTCGGTATCCCACTTTTAATCCAAGCAGATTTTCATAAAAATCCAAAGAAGCTTGAGGGTCAGCCGCTATCGCTGTGAAGTGGTTCATGCCGGTGATCATGTCGCAAAGCATAGTCAATTTGCGAACAAACCGCAACGGATCTCGCTGTAGTTGGACGCCGTTCGGTGAATAAGTAGGGTTGCGTAGCGCGTATGTATTGGCGGAGAGGGCGGGATTCGAACCCGCGGAGGGCTATTAACCCTCACACGCTTTCCAGGCGTGCGACTTAAACCGCTCATCCACCTCTCCAGAATTGTGATTGTAACAGTCGCCTCCGAGGGTACACTTTAAGGTTTCGCAGTCAAGTACGGGAAACCGGCACGGAGCAATTGATGAAATTTCGTTTTCCCATCGTCATCATTGATGAAGATTTTCGTTCAGAAAACACCTCGGGTTTGGGCATCCGTGCGTTAGCCCAAGCGATCGAAGGCGAGGGTTACGAAGTAATGGGTGTCACGAGTTATGGTGACTTGAGTCAGTTCGCTCAGCAACAGTCTCGCGCCAGTGCGTTCATTTTGTCGATCGACGATGAAGAATTTACCCCTGGCCCCGACCTTGATCCGGCAGTTTTAAATTTGCGCAATTTCATCGACGAAGTGCGCCGCAAAAATGCCGATGTACCTATCTATGTGTACGGTGAAACCAAGACCTCAAGGCATTTGCCCAATGACATCCTGCGCGAATTACACGGCTTCATTCACATGTTTGAAGACACGCCAGAGTTTGTGGCTCGCCACATCATTCGCGAAGCCAAAAGTTATTTGGAAGGCGTTCAACCTCCGTTTTTCAAAGCCTTGCTTGACTATGCCGAAGACGGTTCTTATTCGTGGCATTGCCCGGGTCATTCTGGTGGCGTGGCATTTTTAAAAAGCCCTGTGGGGCAAATGTTCCACCAATTTTTTGGTGAAAACATGCTGCGTGCTGATGTATGTAACGCGGTGGAAGAACTGGGTCAATTGCTTGACCACGATGGTGCGATCGGTGAGAGCGAGCGCAACGCTGCGCGTATTTTCAATGCGGACCATTGCTTTTTTGTCACCAATGGCACCAGCACTTCCAACAAAATTGTTTGGCACCACACGGTGGCGCCAGGAGATGTGGTGGTGGTTGACAGAAACTGCCACAAATCGGTGTTGCACGCCATCATCATGACAGGTGCGATACCCGTGTTTTTAAAGCCGACGCGCAACCATTTCGGCATCATTGGTCCGATTCCCAAAAGCGAATTTGAGCCCGAGGCCATCAAAGCCAAAATCAAGGCCAACCCTTTGCTCAAGGGGCAGGATGTCAAATCCATCAAGCCCAAGGTCATGACCTTGACACAGTCCACTTACGACGGTGTTTTATACAACACTGAAACCATCAAGCACATGCTGGACGGTTATGTTCCCAATTTGCATTTCGATGAAGCTTGGCTACCCCATGCGGCTTTTCATTCTTTTTACGGTACTTACCATGCCATGGGAAAAAAGCGAGTTCGCCCCAAACAAGCCATGGTGTATTCCACCCAATCTGTGCACAAATTGCTAGCGGGTATCAGCCAAGCCAGCCACGTGTTGGTGCAAGACTCGCAGGACCATCAGTTGGATAGGCATTTGTTCAATGAAGCCTACTTGATGCACACCAGCACCAGTCCGCAGTACAGCATCATTGCCAGTTGTGATGTGGCTGCGTCCATGATGGAACCTCCCGGTGGCAGGGCTTTGGTGGAAGAGAGTATTGCCGAAGCCTTGGATTTTCGCCGTGCCATGCGCAAAGTGGATGCCGAATACGGCAAGGACTGGTGGTTCAAGGTTTGGGGGCCAGACAATTTGGTGGAAGATGGCGTAGGGCGTGCAGATGATTGGGTGATCAAAGCAGAAAAAAAAGGCCGCGCCAAAAAAACGGATGCACCCAACTGGCATGGCTTTGGTGATTTGGCAGACGGCTTCAATATGCTCGACCCGATCAAGGCCACCATCGTCACACCTGGCTTGCGGCTGGATGGCAAATTCGATGACGCGGGTATTCCTGCCAGCATCGTCACCAAGTTTCTCGCCGAACATGGTGTGATCGTTGAAAAAACGGGTCTCTACAGTTTCTTCATCATGTTCACCATCGGTATTACCAAGGGGCGGTGGAATTCCTTGCTGACTGCCTTGCAACAGTTCAAAGACGACTACGACCGCAACCAACCGATGTGGCGCATCTTGCCCGAGTTTTGTCAAAAAATGCCTAAATACGAGCGCATGGGTTTGCGCGATTTGTGCCACCACATACACACCTTGTATGCCAAGCACGATATCGCACGCTTGACGACAGACATGTATTTGAGCGATTTAAAACCCGCCATGAAGCCGAGCGATGCTTACGCCCAAATCGCCCACCGCAACACCGAACGTGTGCCGATTGACCATCTGCTGGGCAGAATCACCACCAGCTTGGTCACCCCGTATCCACCGGGTATTCCGCTCTTAATTCCAGGTGAAGTGTTCAACCAAAAAATTGTTGACTATTTGAAATTTGCCCGTGAATTCAATTTGAAATGTCCGGGCTTTGAAACAGATATTCACGGCTTGGTCGAAGAAAAAGATGATCTCGGTGTGACCCACTATTTTGCAGATTGCGTCAGAATTTAACTGTGGTTGTTATCCATGCATTCAAACAAATCAACATTCACTTCACACAGCATCCAAGAATGGGAGACAGCTGCGGCCAAATCAGCACCAGGGGGTGACATAAACCGATTAAATTGGCTCACACCTGACGGCATCACTGTCAAACCTTTGTACACCGCCGAGGACACAGCTGGCTTACTGCACACGCACACATTGCCTGGTTTTGCGCCTTATTTAAGAGGTCCGCAAGCCACCATGTATGCGGTCAGGCCGTGGACCATCAGACAGTACGCCGGGTTTTCAACGGCGCAAGAGTCAAATGCTTTTTACCGCAAAGCATTGGCAGCAGGCGGGCAAGGCGTGTCTGTCGCTTTTGATTTAGCCACCCACCGAGGGTATGACTCGGATCACCCAAGGGTGACGGGCGATGTCGGCAAAGCCGGTGTAGCCATCGACTCTGTGGAAGACATGAAAATATTGTTTGACCAGATTCCGTTGGACAAAGTGTCTGTGTCTATGACCATGAACGGCGCTGTATTGCCGGTTCTCGCAGGCTATGTGGTTGCGGCAGAGGAGCAGGGTGTGTCGCAAGACCAACTCAGCGGCACCATTCAAAACGATATCCTCAAAGAATTCATGGTGCGCAACACCTATATTTATCCGCCCGAGCCGAGTATGCGCATCGTGGGTGACATCATTGCTTACACCGCTGGGCACATGCCCAAGTTCAATTCCATCAGTATCAGTGGCTACCACATGCAAGAAGCCGGTGCCAATCAGGCGCTGGAGTTGGCATTGACTTTGGCCGATGGGCAAGAGTATGTGCGCACCGCCATGAAGCAAGGCCTGGATGTGGATGCCTTTGCACCACGACTGTCGTTCTTTTGGGCGATAGGCATGAACTTTTATTTGGAAATTGCCAAGATGCGTGCAGCCCGATTACTGTGGTGTCGCATCATGCAAGAGGTGGGAGCCAAAAATCCCAAGAGCTTGATGCTCAGAACCCATTGTCAGACCTCTGGTTGGTCGCTGACAGAGCAAGACCCTTATAACAACATTGTGCGCACCACCATCGAAGCCATGGCTGCGGTTTTTGGTGGCACCCAAAGCCTGCACACCAACAGCTTTGACGAAGCAATTGCCTTGCCTACTGAATTCTCTGCCCGTATTGCTCGCAATACCCAACTCATCATTCAAGAAGAAACCCACATCACCCATGTGATTGATCCCTGGGCCGGCAGTTACATGATGGAGAAATTGACGCAAGACATGGCTGATGAGGCTTGGAAAATCATCGAAGAAGTCAATGCCATGGGTGGCATGACCAAAGCAGTGGGTTCAGGCTGGGCCAAACTCAAAATTGAAGCGGCTGCCGCCGACAAGCAAGCCCGTATCGATTCCGGTCAAGACGTGATTGTCGGTGTCAACAAATACAAATTGGCCACCGAAGACAATGTGGATGTGCGCGATATTGACAACGTGAAGGTTCGTGATGAGCAAATTAAGCGCTTGCAACACATCAAATCAACACGCGACAACTCGGCGGTTGAAAAAGCACTGCAGGCACTGACACAAGCTGCCGCAGACGGCAGTGGCAATTTGTTGGCTCTGTCTATTGCGGCGGTGCGTTTGCGTGCCACCGTGGGTGAAGTCAGCGATGCTTTGGAAAAAGTGTTTGGCAGACACCGCGCCGACACACAAAAGATCAGCGGTGTATATGCCGCCGCCTATGACGCGGGTGGACAGGAAGGAGACACCATGGCCTATTGGGATGCTTTGAAAGCTGACATCGCGGCTTTTGCCAAACAACAAGGTCGTCGCCCGCGCGTGATGATTTCGAAATTGGGACAGGATGGCCACGACCGTGGCGCCAAAGTGGTGGCCACTGCTTTCGCCGATTTGGGGTTTGATGTGGACATTGGTCCGTTGTTTCAAACGCCAGAAGAATGCGCCAGACAGGCGATAGAAAACGATGTGCATGCGGTTGGTGTCTCCACCTTGGCGGCAGGACATAAAACCTTGGTGCCCGCGATCATCCAAGCATTGAAGGACCAAGGCGCAGATGACATCATTGTGTTTGTGGGTGGAGTGATCCCCAAACAAGATTACGATTTTTTGTATGCAGCCGGTGTCAAAGGCATATATGGACCCGGTACACCCATACCCGTCAGCGCCAAGGATGTGTTGAGCCATATCACGCAAGCGCTCGCCTCTTGAACGCAGTGTCATTTCGTGTTTAAAGCTGTAATCAACCGTATGACTTGGCCGTGTCGTCTCTTTGCCCGGGTTTTGCCATGAGCCCATC
>Ga0209358_10000263_pt1 | contig 47590 bp, 42 predicted proteins | sample LauGreFa1BDMLBSN_2_FD_187574 | JGI IMG/M metagenome (GOLD analysis project Ga0209358, IMG submission 187574) | Freshwater lake microbial communities from Lake Michigan, USA - Fa13.BD.MLB.SN (SPAdes) (version 2) | ecosystem: Environmental > Aquatic > Freshwater > Lake | place: Lake Michigan, USA... | reverse complement strand
CACGCGAATGCCATTGACCGTGACGATATCCCGGATCGCTTGCCCGGCAATTTTTTCGCCCTTCGCTGACATGGCTTCAATATCGGCTTTGACCTTCTCAACGACGCCATACTTGCTCTCATCCGAGCAGTGAGGCGACATGGTTGGCGTGCCGTAGGTTTTCGGGAGCGCACGATAGAGGTCGGCCATCGATTTATCGGGATTTCGATCAAGCATGTCGAGCACTGCGATCGCAGTGACGAGGCCGTCATCATAGCCGCGGCCGATAGGCGCGTTGAAGAAGAAATGCCCGGACTTTTCGAAGCCGGCCAATGCACCGAGATCAGCAACCCGCCGCTTGATGTAGGAATGCCCCGTCTTCCAGTAATCGGCCTTCACGCCATTGGCGAGCAGGACGGGATCAGTCGCAAAGAGGCCTGTTGATTTGACGTCGACAACAAAGGTCGCACCTTTGTGAAGCGCGGACAGATCGCGGGCGAGCATGACACCGATCTTGTCCGCGAAAATCTCGTTGCCCTCATTGTCCACGACCCCGCACCGATCACCATCACCGTCAAAGCCCAGCGCCACGTCAGCTCCCTGACTACGGACGACTTCAGCCATGGCATGGAGCATATCCATGTCCTCGGGATTTGGATTATAGCGGGGAAATGTATGATCGAGTTCAGTATCCAGTGGCACGACCTCACATCCCAGTCGCTCCAGAATGGCGGGCGCAAATGCACCGGCTGTGCCGTTGCCGCAGGCGGCAATAACTTTCATTTTCCGCTTGAACGGCGCCCGATTGGTCAAATCGGTGGCGTAGCGCTCGGCGAAGTCGGACACGAAGTGGTAGGAGCCGCCGTCTGATGGAATACCAGCTCCGGAGAGTACGATATTCTTTAGCCGTGTCATTTCGTCGGGGCCGAATGTGACAGGCCTTTGCGCGCCCATCTTTACACCCGTCCAGCCATTATCATTGTGCGAGGCGGTGACCATGGCGACGCAAGGAACGTCGAGTGCGAATTGAGCAAAATAGGCCATGGGCGACAAAGCAAGCCCGATATCGTGAACCTTGCATCCTGCTGCGATGAGTCCGGTCGCAAGCGCCATCTTGATGGATGTCGAATAGCCCCGATAATCGTGCCCGATCACGATCTCCGGCTGCACACCCATTTCTTTGATCAGTGTACCAAGTCCCAGGCCCAACGCCTGCACACCCATCAGGTTGATTTCTTGTTCGAACAGCCAGCGGGCGTCATATTCACGAAAACCGGTCGGTTTGATCAGGGGAATGGTCTCAAAAGCAAGAGTATTCGCTTTTAGCGCGGGCTGCGGCTTTGGAAACATGAAAAATTCCATTTTTGAATATGCAATAAAAGGACGTGAGCATTGCACCCAAGGTGCCGCTGTCGTCAAGCAGTGCAAACACCCTAGCTTTTCTCTAACTAGTCTTTGAGAACAAGGTTCCCCTTGTTGAAGGCAAATCCTGTTCCAAGTCGGCCCCAGAAAGTTCGGCCAAGGAGGCTGGATTTCATGGCGCCCTTCGGCATGACCATTGCCGGTATATTCCGAATAATAATGTCACCAACGCGGATTTCGGGGAGTAAGACCTCGGCACCCATCACAGTGCCATTTGCCGTTTCAATTCTTGTTACGAAATCATCGGGATCCGTGCGAATTCCAATGCGGGCAGCATCCTCGAATGTCAGCGCAACAACACTGGCGCCGGTATCGAATATGAAAGAAATCGCAATTTCTTTGATTTTTCCATCGACAATGAATTTTCCACTCATCGCAGGAGGGATGATAGTCATTGTCGGTTTGATGCTCGGAACGGGAAGCGGCTCTCTGCGTCCTTCCGGAGTTTCCGGTAAGATGATCATCGGTTCAGGTAAGTTTGACTGGATAGCAGGCGGAGCTTCCGCCTCAAAAAACAGTTGCGGTGCGACATAAACGGCAGCAAGCGGGGCTACCGCAAATGCGGCTCCGCTCAAGGCCAGAATTTTGATCATCGGTAACGACATGTTGCAAAAGGGTACGGTTTTTTTGTCTCTTCGGATCAATAGTCCGAAATTCCATGTTCTACCCTAAAGGAACTGCATATTTTTATCTATGAATCAATAAAAAAGTCATCATTTAATCACTTATTATCGTTAATAATGAAATTTTTAACGTGTTGAATGAAGCTTTTTCAGGAGGGTGCTAAAGCCTTGGTCGTGTGACTTGGGAGGTTTTGCCACGCTTTGACAAGGCTTTTCGCCTTTGTCTCGATTTCGGTCGCCGTATTACCAGGTTTGAAAAGGGACGAGCCAAAGCCAAACCCGGCAAGGGGGGTATCGGAATAAGCAGAAAAACTGGTTTCCGTTACACCGCCGACGAGTACCATGCGCGTCTCTCTAGGCAGGACAGCGGAGATTGCCTTGACGCCTGCGGGAGGCATCAATTCCCCGGGAAACAATTTCAAAATATTGGCGCCCGAGTCCAAAGCTGAAAATGCTTCCGTCGGCGTGAGGACGCCCGGAGCCGAGACGAGCCCCAAGAATTTTGTATGTGCAATTACATCGGTATTCGCATTTGGCGAGACGATCAGCGTGCCGCCGCAATCGGCAACGCGATCCACCTCTGATCGACGCAAGACCGTTCCTGCACCGACAATAGCGCGTCCTGCGAGCAATTTTGCAAGCCGTGCGATGCTTTCAAACGGATCGGGCGAATTCAATGGTACTTCGATAATGTTGATACCTGCGCGAACAAGCGACTCGCCGATCGCCTCGGCTTCATCTGGTTTGATGCCGCGCAGAATTGCAATCAACGGGCAGGCGGCAAACGCGGCGTCAAATTGCTCATGGTGTGTTGGCATTTCACTTCTTTCCAAGCCGGCTTGCACCTAAACGCCTCAACCCTTCGATAAAGCAGGAGTCTGGCGTCATAAAGCTGACATTTCTCTCTTTGGTGCGAAATGCCAATTCGTAGGCCTCCGCTATTGCGCCTTCGGCTACAACAATGATTTTTTCTGCATCAGGCTCCATGGCAAAGCCTTCTATGACTTCGCTACCGATAAGGAGGCCCGAAATATAGGAGGCCACGGAATGACCTGATAGATCGCCCATCAGCACGGTCGTACGTGCCGAAAAAGCCTGATGGCTCAGACCCCCGGGCCCGCTCGCGGCTTGCAAACCCTTTGCAAAGCCCACTTGATCGTCCGGCTCTTCACGCAATCGGCCGAGGATCGTGTCAGAAAGCAATGTGGCGTAGAGCTCGCCCGTCATGAAAGTCGCAAAGCCGACAATACGGCCTTGATCCATTCGAACCCATTTCGAATGGGTTCCTGGCAAGACGACGAGGCCGGAGGTTAAGCCCGTGCCGATGGCCAGTGTTTCTTCGCCACGCAGAACATCGGGAGTCCCCGACGAGTCCCGTGTCGAAAGCCCCGGAACAATCCACACACGATGCCGCTCATCATGTGAAACGCTGATCATTGACGCCGCGATATCGGAAACCGTCGCGGGGCACTGACGATAGGGCGCCTCGACCCATCCATTCCGGCTCCCAACCATTCCGGCCATCACCACCGGAATATCCGGACTTGTGGCAAGCCAAGCACCACAATGTTTTTCTAGCACTGCCGGAAATCCGCCCGATGCGACACTCAGAATACCATCATCCGCGACGGCTTTTGCCAAGGTGACGCCGTCGGCAGCGACAAGAAACGCACGAAAGCGCGTTGTGCCCCAGTCGACAGCGATTAATTCAGCCTTTTCCAAGGGAACGTTTCCGACGATCAGCGATCAGACCCAACCGCCATCGACTACATATTGCTGATTGGTGCATGCACTGGCTTCCGAAGACGACATGAACACGGTCACCTTTGCAATATCGGCAGGCACAAGGCGGCGCTTGAGGCACTGGCGCGTCATGAGTTCCTTTTCACCTTCCGGCGTCATCCAGAGGTTCAACTGGCGTTCTGTCATGATCCAGCCCGGTGCAATTGCTGTGCAGCGAATGTTCCACGGGCCGAAATCGCGGGCCAACGAGCGTGTCAGGCCGAGAACAGCTGATTTAGCCGCGGTGTAAGCAGCCATGCCACCTTGCCCCGCCATCCACGAGGTCGAGCCGAAATTAATAATCACGCCGTCATTGGCAGCTTTCATATCTTCGAGAACGGCCTGAGCACAGAAAAACTGATGTTTCAGATTGGTTGCGAAGCGGTCATCCCAATAGTCCGAGGTCACTTCCTCCGCCTTGTGCCGCTGATCATGCGCGGCATTGTTGATCAACACCGTGATCGGGCCGATTGCTTTGCGGATGCGCCCGATAGCAGCCTGCGTGGCGGCAATGTCCTTGAGGTCGCAATGCTCGAAATGGACAGTCACGCCTTTGGCGGCGCAATCAGCAACAACCTTTTTCGAGGCTTCGACATTGATATCCAGAAAGCCGATTTTGACATTCTGGCGCGCGAAATGATGGACAATCGATTCACCGATACCGCTACCGCCGCCGGTGATCAGAACTCCCTTGCCTTCGAGGTCGGGATAGATCGGACCTTTAATCTCTGTCATGGCTGGTTCCTTTGTTCTCCCGGACTGCTTCTGCCAGTCTCTAGCGGGATGCTACTGAAATATTCGACGGTATTGATCGCACATGCTGGCTTTTGATGTCCAGTGTGAAAGGTATCGCAAGCGACTTATGGGCGCTAAACCGGAGTTCCAGCTCACTAAGGGGCTTGGCGAGGCTTCAAAATTTATTGAGTGCTCAATCTTTAATCAACCTAGCTGTATTTCGTGTTTGGTGATTGATTGACGTGCCGGAAACGACCGTTATGATAGTTGGGCGGCGCCGTTCACCATGTGACGTGATCTAGTTTCAAACGCGCCGCGACCAATCTCAAGACCGCTGGTTTCGGGCGGTGATCCATAGGGAGAAGATTTATGAAGGCATTCACTTTTGTTGTTGCTCTTGCTGCAAGCGTCTCGGTCGGCGCCGTCGCAGCCCATGCCCAATCCTCCGGTGTGCTGAATAAAGCAGTCGGCGGGTATTCGTTCGAAGACGCCGCTAAGGAAGCTCCTGGTACGAAGGACTTCAATTCCAAGGACGGCAAGCTGACCTTCGCCATCGTCACGCACACCGCCGGTAACGGCTTCTTCGATCCGACCTATGTCGGCGCGAAGGTTGCGGCAAACGCTTTCGGCATCAATTTGATCATGCTCGGTTCGGAAGCACCCGTTGATGATATTCCACGCGAAATCGCGATCCTGAACCAGATCGTGCAGGACCCGACGATTGACGGCGTGATCATGACAACGCCACAATCCGGCGCGTATGACGATCTCGTCAAGAAGCTGATGGAAAAGAACATTCCGATCGCGACGACAAACTCGTTCGATCCGGCAATCTTCAACCGGTCGGGCATTTCACACACCGGTCAGGAATCATCTGCTGCAGCGATTGGCGGCGAAGCATTAGCCAAGTGCCTGATTGCCAAGGGTGCCAAGGGTTCGGTTGTATTCCCGAACACGACGACTTTGGGCAATGAGGAAGTGAACCGCCGTATCACGGCGGCGTTCAACGCGACCGTGAAGACATTGAAGGCTGCTAACAAGCTTGCCGATTTCAAGGTTGACGCGGGCCCGAACAATATCGGCATCGACGTTGACAAGGACAATATCGTCAACTCCGTTGTGACCCTCATCGAGAGCCGCAAGGATGTTGTCGGTGCGTTCGCTGCGAACGGCTTTGTGACACCAGCTCTCGGTGACGCTGTCGGCCAGCTGAAGAAGAACGGCCAGATCTGCGCTTTCGGCTTCGACCTTGGTCCGAAGCAGCAGGAACAGATCAAGACAGGCGCGCTCACCGGTGCGCTCGGTCAGCAGCCATTCTTGCAGGGCTTCTGGCCAGTGGCCCAGCTCTATCTCCAGATCGACCGCGGCATTTCCGCAGCCAATCTTGATACACGCGCCCAGCTCGTGACCAAGGACAGCCTTGGCAATGTCGGCAAGCGCTTCGAGAACTGATCCTTTTTGATCATGAGTGCCGGGGCTCGCTGCCCCGGCACTTTTATTCGTATTTTTAATCCACTATTTGCCGGAATTTCCCCATGACCGCTGTTTCTTCCGCAACCAGCTATGCGCCGACACGCTATCCGGCCCAGTTGTTTGGTGGGTGGGAATTCGGCATTCTGTTTTTTATGGCGATCCTCTACATCGCCGGTTTTATCATCAATCCCGATTTTTTCGGATCTTCTGACGCTGTCTCAGCCATTTTGCGCGATACTGCCCGTTTTGGCGTGATGGCTGTTGGCATGACATTCGTGATCGTCAACAAGGAGCTGGACCTGTCGGTCGGCTCCATTCTCGGATTGGTCGCGACGATTTTCTCGATTGCCTATTCGCCGAACCATTTCGATCTCGGGATTGGCTGGTCGGTTTTTGCGGGTGTGATTACGGGCCTTGCCGTCGGGCTGATCAATGGCTTCCTCGTGACGCGGCTGAAAGTGCCGGCCTTTATTGCAACACTCACGATGCTGTTTATCGGGCGCGGCCTAGTGCTGGGGCTCACCGGCGGCAAGACGATTGCGTTTGATACCAAGGCAGTGGGGGATCGTGCCTTTTTCATTCTCGGCGAGACGAACGCGTTCGGGTTCAATACGCAGATTTTAATTTTCCTTGTCGTTGCCGTGATCGGCATGTTCGCGCTGGCGAAGACGCGGACGGGATACGAAACCTATGCGGTTGGCGGCAATGAACAGGCCTCGGGCTATGCGGGGATTCCGACACGCTGGATCAGGATGCGGTCCTATCTGATCTCGTCGCTGACGGCGAGTATTGCGGGGTTGATGATTGTCGCGCAGGACAAGGGCATAACGTCGCAATATGGGCAGGGTGCGGAACTGATTGTGATCGCCGCGGTGATCGTGGGCGGGGCCTCGATTGCGGGCGGGCGCGGGCGTGTGCTGGGCGCGGTTCTCGGCTCGGCCTTGGTCGTGCTGATCGACAAGGTGTTGCGCGAGGGCTTCCCGATCACGCGGATCATCGATGTCGGAGACGAACAGATTGTTGTGCAGGCCTATGCGCAATTGCCGGGTGGCGCTGTGCAGGCCTTTTTGGGCGTTATTCTGCTGATCGCCGTATTGTTGGAGCCTTGGGCGATCAAGGGCGGTGGCGTTGCCCGCCTTTGGGCGAAAGTGAAGGGTGAGAGCGTTCCGCCTCCGCCGGACCGTGGCGAAGCGGCAATTGTCGGCGCGCAGACAAAGGGCGCGCGGACGGATGCGAGCGGCATGGGTGCCAAGGGCCTGAAGGCGTTTCTCGCCCGGCGCGATGCTGCGGCGATCATGCTCGCTGTTGCTTTGTGGTTGATCGGTTTCTGGTTGCGGCCGGATTTCTGGGGCTCGCTTGATAATTCGTTCAGCCTTCTGCTGGCTTTCACCGAGATTGCACTTGTGTCGATTGGTCTGACCTTCGTTCTCGCCAATGGCGATGTGGATTTGTCGGTTGGCTCGATCATCGCGTTTTCCGGAGCAACGGTCGGGTTCCTGATGAAGGAAATGGGCGTTGACCCGTTGACCGCGATTGCGGTGGCGATGGTTGCGGGCACGCTGTGCGGCGTCGTGAACGGCTATCTGACTGTCGGGTTCGGGCTGCCCGCCTTCGTCTCGACGCTGGGCATGTTCTACATTGCGCGCGGATTCGGGGCATGGCTCGTCGCGGGGCGGCAATTGTCCGGCTTCTCGGAGAATTTCAATTTGATCGGCCGCAATCTCTACGAAGTTCTGACCTATTACGGCACCGCACCCGAACCGGGCTTGTTGATGGCAATAGCCAAGGCTGTGAGCGTTCAAACGATCTTCCTCGGTGTGATCGCGATTATCGCAGGCATTGCGCTTGCGAAAACATCCATCGGCCAGATGGTCTATGCCGTGGGCGGCAATGAGCGTGCGGCTCGCTATTCCGGCATCAATACAAAGGCCGTGCGGTTCTGGTCGCTGGTGTTTTCGGCGATCTGCGCCTCTGCAGCGGGTGTGATCTATGTCGCCTATCTGCGCTCGTTCAACCCGTCCGCCGGTTCCTTGCGGGAACTCGACGGGATTGCCTCGGTTATCATTGGCGGCGGGTCGATATTCGGCGGGTATGGCACGATTATCGGATCGCTTGCGGGTGCCGCGGCGATCACGCTGATCCGCTCGGTGCTGTCGCTACAAATCCTGATGCCGGACGGCACGTCGTTCGTGATGCCGCAGCATTGGATGAACGTCTTTATCGGATTGATCCTGATCGGTGCCGTGATCGGCGATATCTGGATCAGGCAGGAAAACATCATACGCCGCGTCTTTGACCGGCTTCGCGGCTCAGGAGACCACTCATGACGACTCCAATCATTGAAATGCGCGGGATCCAGAAGCATTTTGGCGCGGTTCACGCATTGCGAAACGTGAATTTCAGCCTGATGCCGGGCGAGATTCTTGGCCTTGTCGGTGACAATTCCGCAGGTAAATCCACCTTGATGAAGGTGATGACCGGGGCCTATCAGCGGGATGACGGCGATGTGCTGTTCAATGGCGCCTCGACGCAGTTTCGTAGCCCCCAGGAAAGCCGCGATGTCGGTATCGAAATGATCTATCAGGACTTCGCGCTGTGCGGGAACATGGATGTCGGCCAGAATATCTTTCTCGGGCGGTGGCCGCGCAAATATGGCCTGTTTGTCGATCGCGAGAAAATGTATGCGGAAGCGAGCACGGTGTTGAAGCGTCTCAAGGTTGACGTGAATTCGGTGTTCCAGAAGGTCGAAAGTCTCTCGGGCGGTCGCCAGCAATCGGTCGCGATTGCGCGCGCGATCTCGTTCAATCCGCGCGTCGTGATCTTTGACGAACCGACGGCCAATCTCTCGGTGATGGCGACCGAGAGATTGCTCGAAACGATGGCCGAGCTCAAAAAGCAGGGCGTAGCCCAAGTGATCATCTCGCACCGCCTCACCGATATTTTCGAAGTCGGTGACCGCGTGATGGTCCTGAAGCGCGGCGAAAACGTTGGTGAGCGTTACGTGAAGCACACCAATGAGCGCGAAGTGCTCGAACTCATTGTTTCCGGCACGCCTGAAACAGCCTTGTCCGCCGAAGAGGCATTGAAGCGCGCGGCGTGAGGCGGTATCGTCTCGCGCTATGAACCCGATTTTTGCCGATATCCCGACGACGATTTTCGAAACCATGTCCCGCCTTGCGCGCGAGACGGGGGCGATCAATCTCGGCCAGGGCTTTCCCGATGATCCCGGCGCGGAGGATGTGCGGCGCAAGGCCGCCGATGCCTTGATGGAAGGCTGGAACCAATACCCGCCCATGATGGGGTGGCCCGAACTCCGGCAAGCGGTTGCCCGTCATTACGCGCATCATCAGGGCGTAAGCCTTGACTGGGAGAGCGAGGTAATGATCACCTCAGGCGCGACAGAGGCCATTGCTGGTGCGTTGATGGCTTTGATCAAACCGGGCGACGAAGTGGTGCTGTTCCAACCGCTTTATGACGCCTATCTGCCGCTCGTGCTGCGGGCGGGCGGCGTGCCGCGCTTTGTCACGCTTGAGCCGCCGCATTGGCGTTTTACCGAAGCCATGCTCACCAAGGTGTTTTCCGACAAGACCAAACTCGTTTTGTTCAACAATCCCCTAAATCCTGCCGGAATCGTGTATGGCAAGGAGGATCTCGACCTGCTGGCGCGATTCTGCGTGAAACATGACGCATACGCGATTTGCGACGAGGTGTGGGAGCATGTTGTGTTTAACGGCGTGCAACATCTCTCCATGCTGAATATTGAGGGAATGCGCGAACGTACGGTCAAAATTGGCTCAGCGGGCAAGATTTTCTCGCTGACCGGATGGAAAGTCGGGTTTTCCTGTGCGGCCCCTGCGCTGATGCGGGTGCTCTCCAAAGCGCACCAGTTTTTGACGTTCACAACCCCGCCCAACCTCCAGACGGCTGTTGCCTATGGCCTTGCCAAGGATGACGGATTCTTCAACGCATTGCGTGCCGGGCTTGAGCGCAGCCGCGACCGTTTTTCCACAGGGCTTGAATCGCTCGGCTTTTCGGTGTTGCCGAGCGCGGGAACCTATTTCGTGAATATTGATATCGCCCCGCTCGGCGAAACCGATGATGCCGCCTTCTGCCAGCGGCTCGTGCGGGAGCAGGGCGTGGCGGCAATTCCGGTGTCAGCGTTTTATGCCGAAAATCCGGTCAAAACCGTCGTGCGTTTCTGCTTTGCAAAGCGCGACGACGTGCTCGACGGCGCATTGGAACGACTCGCAGGTCTGAAACGCTAGAGCGTCACGCATCCATTCGTTGCAGGATCATCGTCCTCAGGCTGCCAAGATCCTTGGCAAAGCCGCGTATGCCTTCGGCGAGTTTTTCCGTCGACATCGCGTCCTGATTCATCGCCCAGCGGAAGCTTGCTTCGTCAACCGCGATGGCATCCGTGCCTGATTTTGCAGCATTTGCCGGATCAAGCTTGCGTGGCATTGTGCCTATATCCTTGGCCAATTGTTCGAGCAAAGCGGGCGCGATGGTGAGCCTGTCGCATCCCGCAAGGGCTTCGATTTCGCCAATATTGCGGAAACTCGCGCCCATAACGACGGTGTTGTGGCCGTGGCGCTTGTAATAGGCGTAAATCTGCCGGACGGAGAGCACGCCCGGATCTTCCTCCGCGGTGAAGGTCTTGCCTTCCGCTTTGGCATACCAATCAAGAATTCGGCCGACAAAGGGTGAAATCAGAAACACACCCGCCTTGGCGCAAGCGACTGCCTGAGCGAGCGAGAACAACAAGGTGAGGTTGCAATCAACGCCTTCCCGCTGGAGAATTTCCGCCGCGCGGATGCCCTCCCATGTCGAGGCGATCTTGATCAGGATGCGCTCTTTTGGTACGCCATTCACGGCGTAGGCAGCGAGAATGGCGCGGGCCTTCTCGACCGATTTCTGGGTATCAAACGACAAATCTGCGTCAACCTCCGTTGAAACACGGCCCGGGACGAGCTTTGACAATTCCGTGCCGAAGGCGACGGCCAGACGGTCCGCAACCGCAGCAGCAACGGCCTCGCGCCCGCCCGCCTGCTTTTTGCCCCATGTGATCGCGTCCGAAACCACGGACTCATAGGCTTCCATCTGGGCGGCCTTGAGAACGAGGGTCGGGTTCGTCGTGCAATCGGTTGGACGGAAGGTACGGATGGCCTCCATGTCGCCTGTGTCGGCTACAACAACGGTCATGGATTTCAACTGGTCGAGTTTGCTGGTCATGCCGCGTCTGTCCTGTTGTTTGTAAAAGGCGAAAGAGGATCGCCTATCCCTATCATTCTAAAAAAGGGTTTGTCACGCGCTTGTCTTGGCTCAGGTTGCAAATCGGGCTTTGACGCGCGGGTGACAACAGGATTTAATAGGAGAAAGTGGAATCGAAGGAATCCAGATGCCGATATTAAATCGAATTGCCGAACTCGCTCCCGAAATCTCTGTCTGGCGACAGGATTTTCATACCCATCCGGAGTTGCAATATGATGTCCACCGGACCGCGGGCGTTGTGGCCGAAAAGCTCAAGGAATTTGGCTGCGACGAGGTTGTGACGGGTATCGGACGGACGGGCGTTGTCGGCGTGATCAAGGGGCGTCTACCCGGGAACCGCGTCATCGGGCTGCGGTCGGACATGGATGCCCTGCCAATTCTTGAGAAAACCGGCAAGGCCTATGCGTCGCAAACCACCGGAAAGATGCATGCCTGCGGGCATGACGGCCATATGGCGATGCTGCTCGGGGCGGCACGCTATCTCGCAGAGACACGGAATTTCGCCGGTTCGGCTGTCGTGATTTTCCAGCCGGCTGAAGAGGGCGGCGCGGGCGGCAAGGCCATGGTCGATGACGGCATGATGGAACGCTTCGGTATCAACGAGGTCTACGGCATGCACAATATGCCGGGGATGCCCGTCGGCCATTTCGGTGTGCGTCCGGGTCCGATCATGGCCGCGGCGGATTTTTTCGAGATTCATGTCGCAGGCCAAGGTGCGCATGCAGCAATCCCGCAATTGTCGATTGATCCCGTCTATATCTCCTGCCAGCTGGTGATTGCCTTGCAGGGGATTGTCTCGCGCAATGTGGATCCGCTCGAAAGCGCGGTGATCTCGACGACGGTGATCCATGCGGGCGAAGCGGAAAACGTTATTCCTCAGGATGCCATTCTGAAAGGCACGGTCCGGACATTCAGCGAAAAGATCCGCGATCTCGTCGAGGCGCGGATGAATGCGATTGCTGATGCCACAGCCGCAATGCACGGCGCGAAGATCAAATTTACCTATCATCGGGGCTATCCCGTGACGGTCAATCACGCGGATCAAACAGCGTTTGCCGCAAGGATTGCCGCCGATGTCGCAGGCGATGCGCGGGTCAATACGGCGGTTGCGCCGATCATGGGCGCGGAGGATTTCTCCTATATGCTCGAGGCCCGCCCGGGCTGTTTCATCTTTATCGGCAACGGCGATTCAGCCGGTCTGCATCACGAGCGCTATGATTTCGACGACAACGCCATTTCCACCGGCGTGAGCTACTGGGTGAGACTGGTGGAGCAGGCGCTTCCTGCCTGATCAGGCAGGGCCTTCCAGCTCCTCGCGCAGCAGTTCCAGCGCGAGCCATTGCTCTTCGGATGCGGCGAGTTCCTGCTCGGCGCGGGCAAGTGTCTCGTGGACCTTGTCGAACCGCGGACGGTCGCGCGTGAAAAGCGTCGCATCGGCCAGAACATCGCGCAACTTTTTGATGTCCCGCTCGAGTGCTTCCATGCGCGCCGGAATTGTTTCGAGCGCGTGCTTTTCTTTGAACGAGAGTTTGCGTTTGGTCTCGGTGGCAGGCGGGCTGGCAGCAGTCGGGGTTTTACCTTTGCCCGTGTTTAAAGGTCTCGATGTCGATGTGCGTGCTTCGACGCCGGTACCGCGCTGGCGGACCATGTCAGAATAGCCGCCGGCATATTCAAGCCAACGCCCCTTGCCTTCGGAAACAAGAACCGCGGTTGCAACGCGATCAAGAAAATCGCGATCATGGCTGACGACGAGCAATGTGCCAGCATAATCGCCCAGCATATCCTCGAGAAGATCAAGGGTTTCAAGGTCGAGATCGTTGGTCGGTTCGTCCAGAACAAGCAGGTTCGAGGGGGATGCGAGGGCGACAGCCAGCAAAAGGCGTGCGCGTTCGCCCCCTGACAAAACCGATACGGGCGTGCGGGCCTGTTCCGGCGGAAACAGAAAATCCTTCATATAGGAGACGACATGGCGCGGCTCGCCATTGACGACGACCTTGTCGCCGCTGCCGCCCGTCAGCGTTTCGGCCAATGTCGCGTTCGGATCGAGACTGTCGCGCTTTTGTTCGAGCGTGACCATAGCGAGGTTGACGCCGAGGCGGACATGACCGGCATCGGGGGGAAGTTTGCCGGTCAGCAGATTGATCAGGGTTGTTTTTCCGGTGCCATTGGCGCCGACAATACCGAGGCGGTCGCCGCGCAAAATGCGGAGCGATAATTCCGATACGATGGCGCGCTCGCCATAGGATTTGCTGATCTTCTTGGCCTCGATCACCATCGCGCCTGACGTGTCGGCTTCGGCGGCGACGAGTTTGACATCGCCGGTTACCGCGCGATTGTCACGACGCTTCTGACGGAGATTTGCCAATTCCCCCATGCGGCGGACATTGCGTTTACGGCGTGCGGTGACGCCATAGCGCACCCAATGTTCCTCGCGCACGATCTGCCGGTCGAGTTTGTGGCGCTCGCGCTCCTCTTCCTCGAAAATCGTGTCGCGCCAATCTTCAAACGCCGCAAAACCCTGATCAAGCCGCCGTGTGACACCGCGATCAAGCCAAAGCGTCGCACGCGACAGATTGGACAGGAAGCGGCGATCATGGCTGATCAGGACGAGCGAGGATTTGAGCGATGCGAGTTCGGCTTCAAGCCACTCGATCGCGGGCAGATCGAGATGGTTCGTCGGCTCATCCAGCATCAGCACGTCGGGCTCTGGCGCGAGAACACGCGCCAGAGCGGCGCGGCGCGCTTCTCCGCCGGACAGTTTTGCAGGGTCTTCCGTCCCGTTCAGGCCGAGGGCTTCGAGAAGATAGAGCGCACGGTAGTTCTCGTCGCCGGAAGTAAGTCCCGCTTCGACGTAAGCCAGTGTCGTCGGATAGCCGGAAAGATCGGGCTCCTGTGGCAGATAGCGGATCGTTGTGCCGGGTTGGACAAAACGCTCGCCATGATCGGGCTCGACGAGACCGGCAGCGATTTTAAGCAAGGTCGACTTGCCGGACCCGTTACGGCCAACGAGGCACAGACGTTCGCCGGCGCTAATCGAGAGATCAGCACTTTCGAGCAATGGCGTGCCCCCAAAGGTCAGCGCAATTTCCTTGAGGAAGAGAAGGGGAGGTGCCATGTGATCCTGAAAAGAGACGGGCAGAACGCCCATTCGCGTATCGCTATGCCGGATTGGCGGACGATAGGCAAGATTGTTAACCTGTGTTGTCCGTTTTGCTACGAACCGAGACCGCAATTGACCGGATTGTCTTGCATTTTTCTATCGTTGCCCTATGTAAAAGCGAGCAAACGGTTTTTGGCCCATTTGGCAGATGCACGTCGTATGGCGTCGGTGTCTTCTAGGCAAGCACTAAACTCGCGTTGTGGGACGGGGCACAATATCGTGTTTCGTTCGAAATCTTGTTCTAACGATAGGAGACGACGATGCAAAAGGGCACCGTCAAATGGTTTAACGCTGAAAAAGGTTACGGCTTCATCCAGCCCGCCAATGGCGGAAAGGACGTTTTCGTCCACATTAGTGCCGTTGAGCGCGCGGGTCTTTCCCGTCTCGCCGAAGGCCAGCAGGTCACGTTCGACCTCGTGGAAAACCGTGGCAAGACCTCGGCTGAAAACCTGAAGCTCGCCTAAGACCGGCTTGCTGCGAGTTAAAAAAAGGGCGGAACCTTGGTTCCGCCCTTTTGTTTGGGAAGTAAAATCTCCGGCGTCCAACGCAGCTGCAGCTGCAGCTGCGATTAAATTTTTGCGACCTCGCACTCTTCTTCGCTGACCGCGTCATTCGTGCCGTTCATGAGACGAACAGCCGGTTCTTGGGCCCGCGCACGATTGCGCGCCTCGATAATGGCTTTCAACAACCGGTTCGTGGCCTGGTATTCCTGATCGGGGCTGGTGGCCTCAGGACTCTCGACGAGTACATCGACCGCCTTCGCCATCAGCAATGTGGCGATCATTGTCGGGTTAAGATGAAAACGCTCCATCGCGTCGTGAAGGCTATCAGCGAAGCTGATTGCATTATCCCGGATGTGGGCGTGGTCATCGGCGAGCGTGTCTGCAATCCGGCCGGCACGTTTTGAGTCAAGTTCAATTATTGTCGCGCTCATCGGGGCTGCCTGTGGTTGATCCGTTCCATGGGTCATATGACGGCTCATGCAGCACAAGTTTTAGGCACGATGGTGGAACTAATTGCTGAAATCGCAATATTTCTTGATGGCCAACGCGCGCATTTGGCCTTACGCAGTATTTGAGAAGAATGTTGGGCAAGAGGTGAGTGATGCGTATGATCCTGACAAGTCTGTTTTTGTGTCTTGGATTGACCGCCTGCCAGTCACCGGGTGCGTCAGTTTCCGAGCTGGCAATTGAAAAGATCGACCAAAAATCCCAGCAGTCACGGGCTGAAGCGCCGGAGCTTCTTGCTGCGCAGGTAAAAAAACTCGAGCCACCGGCAAAAGTCCCTGAAAATGCAGAGCAAATATCGCAGTCGACGACGATGACAGGCGGAGCTGCAAATGCCGCGCAGGATCTCGTTGATGCTGAACGGCAGACGACCGAAGCGCTTGTATCAGCCGGTCAACTCACCCGCGAAAGCGCGGTCAAACGGCAATACAAGGTTGCGAAAGCTAACGGGCTCGTGAAAACGAAATTCCACGAGAATTACTGGCAATCAATGATCCTCATCGCGCAAAATCTGGATAACCGCTACATCAGCGCCGAGGACGCCGAGGCGGACATGGCGAAAGCAAAAGCGTTGCTCGAAAGCCAGATACCTCAGCGGTGATCCTCTCAGGGCGAAATTTCCCAGTCTTTCGGCTTCGACGCCGCCTCGCGCAAGGCTGAAAGCGTTGTTGCCGGTGTGATGGCCTCGGGATCAATGAAGCAATGGATGATCGCCGGTTTGCCCGCTGCAACTGCGCGCTCGAAGGCCGGTTCGAACTCTTCCGTCCGCCTCACCGTTTCGCCATGGCCGCCGAAAGCGCGGGCATAGGCGGCAAAGTCAGGGTTTTTCAAGTTTGTTGCCGAGACACGTCCTGGATATTCGCGCTCCTGATGCATCCGGATCGTGCCATACATTCCGTTGTCGACGACGATCACGATGATCGCGAGATCATATTGCACTGCGGTTGCAAATTCCTGCCCGTTCATCAGAAAGCACCCGTCACCCGCAAAGGCGATGACCATTCGCTCGGGATGAAGACGCTTTGCCCCGACAGCTGCTGGAACACCAAAGCCCATCGAACCCGAATTGGGCGCGATTTGTGTCCCGTAGGAGCGGAAACGAAGGAAGCGCCCGGGCCAGATCGCATAGTTTCCGGCACCATTCGTGATGACGCTGTCATGCGGAATACGGTCTCTCAGCCAGCGCATCGCATGCGCCATCTGGAAATCGCCGCGGATTGTCGGGATCGTGTCTGTCCACACCAGATACTCGGCTCGCGCCTGTTCACGCTCGGCCTGCCACGGAAGCGTGTTCGGCGGCTGCAACGTCTCCAACGCGGCGGCAAAGGCGCGGGGGCTTGCCTGAATCCCAAGAAACGGATGATAGACGCGGCCCAATTCCTCCGCATCCGCATGAACATGGACGAGTTTCTGCTTCGGCACGGGAATATCGAACAACGTATAGGCTTGCGACGGCATTTCGGCCATGCGTCCGCCAACCATCAGCACCAGATCGGCCTTCTCGATCCGCGCCTTGAGTTTCGGGTTGGGGCCAATGCCGATCTCGCCGGCATAATTCGGGTGATCCCCTGAAAACAGCATCGCCCTGCGAAACGAGGTTGCCACCGGCAGATCAAAACGCTCGGCAAATCGTGTGACGGCAGAGCGTGCCTTGTCCGACCATCCGCTGCCGCCAAGGATCATGACCGGACGTTTGGCGGCCCAGAGGAGTTTTTGAAGTTCCGCCATTTGCGTTTGACCGGGCCACGTCTCGATAGGCTCCACCCGTTGCGCTGGCGCAATAGCGGCGCGTGCGATCAGCATATCTTCGGGCAAGGCTATGACAACGGGGCCGGGTCTGCCCTGCATGGCAACGTGAAAGGCGCGGGAAATGATTTCGGGAATGCGCGCAGGGTCGGTAATCTCGGTTACCCATTTGGCGGTCGAGCCGAAAAACGCCTTGTAATCCATTTCCTGAAACGCGCCGCGCTCTTTCATGCCGGATTCAATCTGTCCGACAAATAAAATCAGCGGTACCGAGTCATGTTCGGCAATGTGAATGCCGGGCGAGGCATTGGTGGCCCCCGGGCCGCGGGTCACCATGGCGATGCCGGGGCGTCCCGTCAGGCGCGCCGTCGCATCGGCCATCATGACAGCTCCACCCTCCTGCCGGCAGACGGTGACATTGATCGCAACATCGTGCAGCGCGTCGAGGACTGCGAGATAGCTTTCTCCCGGCACGCAGAACACGTGATCAACGCCTTGGGCGGCGAGCGAGTCGACAATCAATTGTCCGCCGGTACGGACAGGAAAACTCGGGTGCGGCATTATGGTCATCCACTTTCGGGCGTCTGGAGCTATCTCTTTCGCTCAAACCATGATGTCTGCGCGAAAGAGTGATTGCAAGCCGAACGCCAGTGAGGCATTTGGGTATGCATCGAACATGGCTTGGTTTGAACCAGTCAAGTTCCAGAATCAATTGCTGACCGCGATTTAATGTCGGCTTCGCAAGTTTAGAGGGTAAAATGACACAGTCTGTATCAGCGGAAGCACGTGCAATTCTCTCTCGTCTCGGTGTTCCACAGTCCGTTTTCAAGAATGGCGGCATGCCCGCGCGGTCGCCGATTACTGGCGAAGTGATGGTCGAACTGGCTTCCCACTCTGCAACTGACGCGGCTGCGGCAATCGGTCGTGCGGATGCGGCATTCAAGGAATGGCGCAAGGTTCCGGCGCCGCGCCGTGGCGAACTCGTGCGCCTGCTTGGCGAAGAGCTGCGCGCTGCCAAGGATGATCTCGGCCGCCTTGTGACACTTGAAGTCGGCAAGGTCACGTCCGAGGGCTTGGGCGAAGTGCAGGAGATGATCGACATTTGCGATTACGCCGTTGGCCTTTCCCGCCAGCTTTTCGGCTTGACGATTGCAACCGAGCGCCCGGCGCATCGCATGATGGAAACATGGCATCCGCTCGGCGTTTGCGGTGTGATCTCGGCGTTCAATTTTCCGGTGGCTGTCTGGTCATGGAACGCGGCTTTGGCCTTTGTCTGCGGCGATAGCGTGGTGTGGAAGCCTTCTGAGAAAACGGTTCTCACCGCTCTGGCAACCCAGGCGATTTTGAAGCGCGCTGCCGACCGTTTTGGCGGTGTGCCGGATGGTTTGCTTGAAGTTCTCGTCGGTGCACGCGAGGTCGGCGATGCACTGGTCTCTGATCACCGCGTACCGGTTGTCTCTGCAACAGGCTCGACCGCGATGGGTCGTCAAGTCGGCCCGAAGCTGGCCGCGCGTTTTGCCCGTGCTATTCTGGAGCTCGGCGGTAACAACGCCGCCATCGTTGCGCCTTCCGCTGATCTGGATATCACGCTACGCGGCGTCGCCTTTGCAGCAATGGGAACGGCGGGTCAGCGCTGCACGACATTGCGCCGCTTGATTGTTCATGAGAGCATTTACGATGCCTTCGTTCCGAAACTCCGCGCTGTCTATGGCAGCGTGAAAGTGGGTGATCCGCGCGAGGCTGGCGTTTTGGTCGGGCCGTTGGTCGACAAGGCCGCCTTTGACGGCATGGAAAAGGCGCTTGCTGAAGCCAAGGCAGTGGGTGGCACCGTTACCGGTGGCGCTCGTGTTTCGGTTGGTGGTCATTCTGATGCCTATTATGCCTCCCCCGCGCTGGTCGAAATGCCCGCCCATGTCGACCCTGTGACCCGCGAGACCTTCGCACCCATTCTCTATGTGATGAAATACAAGACATTCGAGGAAGCGGTGGCCATGCAAAATGTAGTCGGCGCAGGGCTTTCCTCGTCGCTCTTTACGCTGGATATGCGCGAGGCCGAGCGGTTTGTGTCGGATGAAGGTTCTGATTGTGGTATAGCCAATGTGAATATCGGTCCGTCCGGTGCAGAAATCGGCGGGGCGTTCGGCGGCGAAAAGGAAACGGGCGGCGGCCGCGAAGCGGGCTCGGATGCGTGGAAAGCCTATATGCGTCGTGCCACGAATACGATCAATTACGGAACAACGCTCCCGCTCGCGCAGGGCGTGAGTTTCGATATCGGATAGGACAGCCAACATGACCATTCGGATTATTGTCGCCGGGGCGACGGGCTGGACCGGAAGCGCAGTCGCAAAAGGTGTTCTGGACGCAGACGACATGGTGCTTGTCGGCGCGGTATCACGCGCGGCGGCTGGTAAGGATATCGGTGCGGTTTTGGGCCGTGAACCGACGGGCGTTCTTGTTTCCGCCTCCCTTGAGGATGCGCTGAAAACACCCTGCGATGTCATCATCGATTACACCAAGCCGCATGTCGTCAAAGGCCATGTCATGACGGCGATTGCGCACAAAACCGCACTTGTGATCGGGACATCGGGACTGACCGCTGATGATTTTGCCGAAATAGACGCGGCTGCACAGGCGAAGGGCGTCAGTGTCTTTGCGTCCGGTAATTACTCCGTGACAGCCGTCCTGATGACAAAATTCGCGCTAATGGCAGCCAAATATGTCGCTGATGTCGAGGTGATTGATTACGCGTCGGCCAAGAAGCCCGACACACCATCGGGCACAGGGCGCGAATTGGCGGAACGCCTTTCAGCCGTTCGGCTCCCCTCGAACGCCAAGCCGGTCAATGAGTTGACAGGTGCGCCCGGCACGCGGGGCGCGACCATTGGCTCGGTTCAGGTGCATTCGATCCGGATGCCGGGCTATCTTCTGTCATGCGAGGCGGTTTTTGGCGCACCCGATGAGCGCCTTGTCATTCGCCATGATGCAGGAACATCCGCCGCCCCCTATGTTGGTGGAACTTTGCTTGCCGTTCGCCGCGTCCGCGAGGTCAAAGGCCTGCGCCGCGGTCTCGACCAGTTGCTTGATTAAGGGAGTTTCTCATGCCTACGACATCGCACAAGCCTGCCCCGTTCCAGTGGGACGATCCGTTCCTGCTTGACGAGCAATTGACCGAAGACGAACGCATGATCCGCGATACGGCCCGCGATTTTGCGCAGGAAAAACTCCTGCCGCGCATTGTCAAAGCCTATGCGAATGAAACAACAGAGCGCGGCATTTTCAATGAAATGGGCGCGATGGGTCTTTTGGGTGTGACATTGCCCGAAGAGTATGGTTGCGCGAACGCGAGTTATGTCTCTTATGGCCTCGTTGCCCGCGAGGTTGAGCGCGTTGATTCAGGCTATCGCTCGATGATGAGCGTTCAGACTTCGCTCGTCATGTATCCGATCTATGCCTATGGCAGTGATGCCCAGCGCAAGAAATATTTGCCGAAACTCGCCATGGGCGAGTGGATCGGCTGCTTCGGCCTCACCGAGCCTGATGCAGGATCCGATCCGGCGGGCATGAAAACCCGCGTCGAGAAGGTGGCTGACGGTTATAAGCTCAATGGCGCGAAAATGTGGATTTCGAATTCGCCCATCGCCGATGTGTTCATCGTTTGGGCGAAATCCGCCGCACACAATAATGACATTCGCGGTTTCATTCTTGAAAAGGGCATGAAAGGTCTTTCTGCCCCCAAGATTGAAGGCAAACTGTCGTTGCGCGCATCGATCACGGGTGAAATCGTGATGGAAGACGTGATTGTTGGCGAAGAGCATTTGTTGCCGAATGTCTCCGGATTGAAAGGCCCGTTTGGCTGTCTCAATCGCGCTCGCTACGGCATTTCGTGGGGCGTTCTCGGGGCAGCTGAAGATTGCATGCACCGCGCCCGTCAATATACGCTGGATCGCGTGCAATTCGGCAAGCCATTGGCCCAGACACAGCTGATCCAGAAGAAACTCGCCGATGCGATGACCGAAATTGCGCTCGGCCTGCAAGGCTCGCTCCGCGTGGGTCGTTTGATGGATGAGGGCAAGATGGCCCCCGAGATGATCTCGATCGTGAAACGCAATAATTGCGGCAAGGCGCTAGATATTGCGCGCGCCGCCCGCGATATGCATGGCGGGAACGGCATCAGCCAGGAATACCACGTCATGCGCCATGCCCAGAACCTTGAAACGGTGAACACCTATGAGGGGACGCATGATGTGCATGCGCTCATCCTCGGGCGTGCGATCACGGGGCTTCAGGCGTTTTTCTAAGTCTTTCAACCGTCATTGCGAGGAGCGAAAGCGACGAAGCAATCCAGATTCTTTCCGATCATCAACTGGATTGCGTCGCTTCGCTCGCAATGACGGACATCAAATTTCCCTTTGGAAACGGCCATGTCCTCACCCAAACCCCTTTCCGGCATTCGCGTTCTCGAACTCGCCCGCATTCTGGCGGGGCCGTGGATTGGCCAGACTCTGGCTGATCTCGGCGCGGATGTCGTGAAAGTGGAACGCCCGGGATCTGGCGATGATACGCGAACATGGGGCCCGCCCTTTGTTGCAGCCGCCGACGGTGGTGATCTCTCAGCCGCCTATTTCCATGCGTGCAATCGCGGAAAGCGCTCGATTGGGGTCGATTTCGAGACACCGGAAGGGCAGGCGACCATAAGGCGGCTTGCGGCCCATGCCGATGTACTGATCGAAAATTTCAAGGTCGGCGGGCTGAAAAAGTATGGCCTTGATTATGACAGCCTCAAAGCGGTAAATCCGCGTCTGGTCTATTGTTCGGTCACCGGTTTTGGCCAGAACGGACCTTATGCCGAGCGTGCGGGCTATGATTTCATGATCCAGGCGATGGGCGGCATCATGGATTTGACCGGCGCGCCGGATGGCGAACCGCAAAAGATCGGCGTTGCCTTTGCCGATATTTTCACCGGCGTTTATGGCGTGATCGGCATTCAGGCGGCGCTGCGGCAGCGGGACATGACAGGGCAGGGCGCCCATGTCGATATGGCCCTGCTCGACACGCAGGTGAGCGTATTGGCCAATCAGGCGCTGAATTATCTCGTTTCAGGCAAAGCGCCGACGAGACTTGGCAATGCGCATCCCAATATCGTGCCGTATCAGGTCTTTCCGGTGTCCGACGGCCACATCGTGATCGCGGTGGGAAATGACGGACAGTTCAGAAAACTCTGTCAGGTTTTGGGAGAACCTGCGCTCGCGGATAATCCCGATTATGCGACGAACCCGTTGCGCGTGAAGCATCGCACACCGCTCTGTGCACGAGTTGCCGGGTTAACAGCGGCGTTGACGCGGGATGAATTGCTGACGGCACTTGAGGGAGCCGGTGTTCCTGCCGGGCCGATCAATACGGTGGCTGATGTTTTTGCGGACCGCCAAGTGATTGCGCGCGGGATGCGGGTTGATCTGGTCAATCCGGACGCGGCGCTTGGCAGCGTGCCGAGTGTGCGCTCGCCGATCATGATTGACGGCGCGCCCATGGCGGCGGATCGCCCGTCGCCGCGCTTGGGTGCCGATACCGAGGCGGTATTGTCTGATCCGGACTGGGTCGGCTGATGGAATTTGGTCTCGAAACGCTTGCACTGCTCTCACTCGCGGCCTTCGCTGCCGGATTTGTCGACGCGATTGCTGGCGGTGGCGGTCTGTTGACTGTTCCCGTGCTCATGCTGGCCGGATTTGATCCGGTGACCGCCGTTGCCACGAACAAGGTTCAGGGGACGACGTCAATCATCTCGTCGCTCTATACCTACCATCGCGCCGGTCTCGTTGAATGGCGGGCGGGCTTGCCCCTCGCGATTGCCGCGTTCGCGTGCGGAATTTTGGGTGCTCTCTCGATACATTATCTTTCCCGCGAGGTGCTATCCGCGCTGATGCCGGTTTTGTTGATTGTGGTCGCCGCGTATTTCGGGCTTTCCCGCAGCATGGGCGATGCCGACTCACGACGGCGAATGCCGTATTGGCTGTTTGTGCTCGTGCCCATCCCGTTGATTGCGTTTTATGACGGGTTTCTTGGACCCGGAGCAGGTTCATTCTACACGCTCGCCCTCGTCACGCTTCAGGGCTATGGCCTCCGCAGAGCGACGGCAGGGGCAAAAATCGGGAACGGAGCGAGTAATTTGGGCTCCTTGCTGCTCTATTCGCTCACCGGTGCTGTTGTTTGGTCCGTGGGTATTGCCATGGGGATGAGTTCGATCCTTGGAGCGCAAGTCGGATCGAGACTAGCCGTCGGTCTCGGTGCACGCCTGATCCGCCCGCTGATCGTGCTGGTGTGTTGCGCAGTCGCCGTCAAACTCTTGCTCGACCCGAGCAATCAGCTACGTTTATTTCTGGTTGGCGGGTGATCTTGGCTCAACCGAGATTGACGGGGTTAACGAGAGCGGCTATGAACCCCTCAATAAGTCGGGCCGGAGTGTTTTCGGAACGTCTTACCTTTTTTCAAACAGCTAATCGGTGATCGTTCCGGTTGACCCGGATTTTGACGCCCGAAGGATAAGAGATGGCAAATACCGCATCGGCCAAAAAGGCAGCCCGTAGAAATGAGCGCCGCACGGCCGTCAACCGCAGCCGCCGTTCACGGATGCGGACATTCGTTCGTAAAATCGAAGAGGCGTTGGCTGCTGGTGACAAGTCGGCTGCGACAGAGGCCTTCAAGACCGCTGAGCCGGAATTGATGAAAGCTGCACAGAAGGGCATCATTCACAAGAACACGGCAGCGCGGAAGGTTTCCCGCCTCGCCAAGGCCGTTAAAGCGCTCGGCGCCTGATAGGCAAGCTTTTTGACTAGAATTTAAAGCCCCGCTTTGTCGGGGCTTTTTTATTTGACCGTTTTTCAAGTTGATGAAAAAGGGTGTCATATTTTTTTCACTTTCTGGCAAATTCAGCTTGACATAAATTTCCGGAAATGGCGCGTTTTCAACGCCGGGAACAAAAAATGCGATCAAAAATTCTTTATACTTATCAATGCCTTATAGTGTAAGAATAGAAAATGAGGGCAAGATTTTCGGTTTCTGCAGTCGAATGAAAAGGTCCGAAAAAAAAGTTTATTTTTTTTCAAAAAAAATATGGTTAAGAAAAAGTGAATAGGGCCAATGCGTTGGCTGACTCAAGCTTGGCCGAGATCTCTGAAAGCGTGCTAATTGTGCGTAAAATTCTATCGTAGGTTGTAGTTGTGGCGTTGCGCGTGTTTCGGGCCGTGTGTAAGGTTCTGTCACTGAGGCGCTGCGGCGACAAGGGTTTCTGAAATCTTGAAAGAGTGAAATTCTCATTTTTTGAGACATAGGATAATATTGTTTAAGTATTTAGCGTCTTCAGTGTAAAATATAGAGAATTGAATATTGCTGTTATCAATTTCAAGTTTCTATAAATTCGAATATTTTTTGATAGGCTTTGTTCTAAAATTTGCCTGTTGAAATTAATAACGCATATATCGCGGAATGGGGTTTGTGATGGTGTTGGAATATCAAATGTTTTTGAGAATGTTTCAGGCCACGGATTTTTTGTTTGTCGCTTGTGAACTTCCGTGCTCCCATCACTTTGTCTGCGCAATCAATTCGGGCCGGGTGTCCTGATTTTTCCTTCGTATCGAATTATTCTGTTTTTGGTTGAGCACCCCACATGTTTTTGAATCCTACCCCAGATGCACAACAATCTTCCGGTGCTTTGTCCGGCGAGAAAACCGGCCTTCACCGCGAGGCTTGGGAGCGTGTGATGCGTCGGCTTCGTGCCGAACTCGGGGATGATGTGTTTTCGAGCTGGTTCGGGCGGCTTGAGCTTGTCGATCTGGCGGGCGATGTTGCCCATTTGACAGTTCCGACCCGGTTTTTGAAGAGCTGGATCCAGTCGCATTACATCGAACGTGTTCTGGCGTTGCTTACTGAGGAATTTTCGACCGTTGGTCGGATAGATCTGGCTGTGCGGGGAACAACAAGCCGGATGTCGGCCCGTGCAGGTTCGAAACCGCAGGTGGATGGTACAGCACCGCAGCGTGCAACTTCTGACTGCCCTCCGCAGACGGCGGCTCAGGAGCTTGAGGCGCGCGCCGTTCATGACGCCGATCCTTTGTCGGGCGCACCCCTCGATCGACGCCTGAATTTCGGGAATTTTCTCGTCGGGAAAACAAACGCGCTTGCCCATGCAGCGGCCGAACGTATTGCGCACGCCGAGCCTGGTGCCTCGCCGCTCTATAATCCGCTCTATGTCCACTCGGCCGTCGGTTTGGGAAAAACCCATCTACTCCACGCCATTGCCCATTCGGTCGCAGCGTCGGGCCGTCGTGTTTTGTATTTGACTGCTGACCGTTTCATGTACGGGTTCGTGTCGGCGCTGAAAGCCCAGACCGCCCTGAATTTCAAGGAGCGTCTGCGCGCGATTGACCTGTTGGTTATTGATGATGTCCAGTTTCTGCAAGGCAAATCGATACAGCAGGAATTCTGCCACACGCTCAATGCGTTGGTAGATGCCGGACGGCAGGTCGTCATCGCAGCGGATCGTCCGCCTTCCGATCTCGAAACGCTGGACGAACGCGTTCGGTCGCGTCTTGCTGGTGGACTTGCAGTTGAAATGGGGCCGTTGGACGAGGCGTTGCGGGTTAAAATTCTGGAGGCCCGGATTGCTGTCGCCAAAATTCACCAACCCGGTTTCGACGTTAGCCCGACAGTGATCAGCTATGTTGCAAAAACGGTCGTTTCAAATGGTCGTGATCTGGATGGCGCCGTCAACCGCCTGCTGGCCCATACGACATTGACCGGTGCACCCCTGAATATCGAAGCCGCCGAAGCCGCGATCCGCGATCTCGTCCGTAATCGCGATCCGAAAAAGGTCAAGATTGAAGATATCCAGAAGCTCGTTGCCACGCATTTCAATGTCAGCCGCGCCGATATTCTTTCCTCGCGCCGGTCCGCTGGTGTCGTGAAGCCACGCCAGATTGCGATGTATCTCGCAAAAGTTCTGACACTCCGGTCACTGCCGGAAATCGGGCGGCGTTTTGGCGGGCGCGATCACACGACGGTGTTGCACGCAGTTCGTAAAATCGAAGGTGCCGTGACCGCGGATGTGACGTTGCGCGAGGATGTCGAGCTCTTGAAGCGGATGCTGCAAGACTAAAGCGCTCGCACTCCAACAAATCCTGTGAATCGGGTGCGTTGAGCCCTGTTGTATAACGCTTCGGCCTTGCCTTTCGGGCCTATGCTTGCGATTGTCGCATCCCCACTGGCCAAGCATCAGGATTGGCCGGTCATCCGTTTTCTTAACCGTTGCAGGGTTCGTCATGAAGGTCACAGTTGAAAGAGCCGCTTTGCTGCGCTCTCTCGGGCATGTTCATCGGGTTGTGGAACGGCGTAACACGATCCCGATCCTATCGAATATTCTGATCCGGGCATCAGGCTCCCTACTCGGGTTGAAGGCGACCGATCTTGACCTCGAAGTCACCGAGTCACTCGCTGCCGATGTCGGGCAGGAGGGTGCTACGACTGTTCCAGCGCACATGCTCTATGACATTGTCCGCAAACTGCCGGATGGCGCACAGGTGTCGCTCGAAACAACCGGCGAAGCCGGCCAGATGGTCATTCGCTCGGGCCGTTCGCGTTTCACCTTGCAAACGCTCCCTGATTCGGACTTTCCGGATCTCGCAACAGGCGAGATGACCCATCGGTTCACTGTTTCGGCGGCAGAATTGCACCGCCTGATCGAGAAGACGCAGTTTGCGATCTCGACCGAAGAAACACGCTATTATCTGAACGGCATATTCCTGCACACGATCGACGTGATGGGGCATGCCATGTTGCGCGCCGTTGCGACTGATGGACATCGTCTCGCCCGGGTAGAAACCGACGCGCCCGACGGGTCCTCCGGCATGCCAGGCATCATCATCCCGCGGAAAGCGGTGAGCGAGATCGTCAAGCTCGTCGAAACCGGCGTAACAGAAGTGGCAATCGAGCTTTCCACCAGCAAAATCCGCCTCACCTTCGGCGAAGTTGTGCTGACAACAAAGCTGATTGACGGCACGTTCCCCGATTATCAGCGCGTGATCCCGACCGCGAATGACAAATCCCTCTTCATCGACAAATCATCCTTTGCCGCCGCCGTTGATCGCGTCTCGACGATTTCTTCGGAACGCGGCCGGGCGGTCAAGCTTGCACTGGCCGATCATCGCCTGACACTTTCGGTGACGAACCCTGACTCCGGTTCTGCGACGGAAGAGATCGAGGTTGATTATGACCAGTCCGCCATCGAAATTGGGTTCAATGCGCGCTATCTCCTTGATATAACAGCGCAACTGGATGGTGATACAGCGTTGCTGAAACTCGCCGATTCCGGTTCCCCAACGTTGATTCAGGATCGCGAGGGTGCCAGTGCCCTCTATGTTCTAATGCCGATGCGGGTGTGAGCGAGGGATTGACGGACGCTGCGTCGCCGTTCCTGCCATCACGTATCTCGCCAGTTGTCCGACGCGTTATGGTGTCGGATTTTCGCTCTTATGCCAACCTCGACCTCACCGTAAACAGCCGCCTCGTCGTGCTGACCGGCGATAATGGTGCGGGCAAAACAAACCTTCTTGAAGCCTTGTCGCTCTTTGGCCCGGGGCGAGGTTTGCGGCGTGCTGATCTGTCCGACATGATCCGCGAGGGAGCGCCAAACGGATTCTCAGTATCTGTTCTTCTGGATATCGGAACAGATCAGGTGCGCCTCGGCACGGGTGCCGATCCCGCAACGCCTGATATGACAGTCACCCGAAAAGCCCGCATTGATGGCGAAACAGTTTCATCAACCACCCAATTTGCCGATTATCTCCGATTTGTCTGGCTAACTCCCGCCTTTGACGGGCTCTTTTCCGGTTCCGCGGGCGACCGTCGACGCTTTCTCGACCGTCTGGTGCTGGCCGTTGATCCCAAGCATGGCGCACGAGTAAATGCGCTCGAGCGCGCGCTTCGATCCCGCAACCGCCTTCTTGAAGACGAACGTTCCGATCCCTCATGGCTTGATGCTGTCGAACGTGAAGTGGCGGAAACCGGCGTTGCAGTTGCGGCCGCGCGGCAGGATACGGTCGCCCGGCTCGTCGCGCTGATCACTGCCGGGCGGGATGATGCCTCGCCGTTCCCGTGGGCGATGCTCGCCATTGAAGGGCCGGTCGAACGCGAACTTCTGAGCCATGCTGCCATCGACGTCGAGGATTTCTATCGTAGACAATTGCGGGAGCATCGCTCGCGTGATCGCGCGGCCGGGCGCACCCTCATCGGGCCGCATGTCTCCGATCTCGCGGTCAGGCATGGCCCGAAAGATGTTCCGGCAGCGCGGTCGTCAACCGGCGAACAAAAGGCGTTGCTCGTCGGTTTGGTGCTCGCACACGCGCAATTGGTCACCGATATGAGCGGTATCGCGCCGCTCGTATTGCTCGATGAAATCGCCGCCCATCTTGATCCGAGGCGGCGGAGCGCCTTGTTCGAGACCTTGGCGGCCCTCGGCTCTCAGGTCTGGATGACAGGTGCGGATCGTGAAGCGTTTCGTGATTTGCCGTTCGGTGCGGAACAGTTTCACGTTCACGCAGGAACTGTTTTGCCGCTTGCCTGAGCGCGTGCTATCGAACCTCTCCCGCTTCCATTTGGATAAATTGATGACTTTTTCCGGCCTGCTTGTTTTTGCCATCGCCTATGCCGTCGCCGTCGCGACGCCCGGGCCCGGCGTTGCCGCTGTGCTAGCGCGGGCTTTGGCACGCGGATTTTCCGGCATGCCCGCCTTTATTCTCGGCTTTGTCATGGGTGATCTGGCACTGTTCACAATCGCCGCCGCAGGTCTTGCCGTACTCGCCCAGAGTTATGCGCCGCTCTTCCTCGCCGTCAAATATGCCGGAGCGCTCTATCTCCTCTATCTCGCCTGGCGTTTATGGAACTCGGCCCCCGAAGCTGAAACGATAAATGCGGATGTGCCCTCCGAAAGCGGTTTCAGCCTGTTCATGACCAGTCTGACGCTGACACTCGGCAATCCGAAGCCGATTATCTTCTTCGTCGCGCTCCTGCCGACGATTGTCGATCTGAACACGCTCTCTTTGCTCGGATTTGCCGAGATTGCGGTTGTGATCGCGATCATCATTTCCCTAACTTTATGGACCTACGCCTTCGCTGCCGCCCGCGCCCGGAAGCTGTTTTCGAGCGCCAAAGCCCTTCGCAGAGTCAATCGCGGGACGGGACTGGTTTTAGCCGGAACAGCGCTTTTGATCGCCACACGCTGAAGGTCGCACACGCCTCGGGTGGCAAACTCCTGCATCTGTCGTATGGCGGTTCACTTTCCTTGGAATACGTGTTTTTCGACCCGTTTAAGGGGTGAATTTTTTTGTCGTCTGTGATAGAAAAATGAAGACGAATCAATACGTTCCGTTCTGTTGACCGAAAGCATCCGTAATGACTGAAACTGCCCGTCGCGCCGAAGCCGAAGCCGCCTATGGCGCCGAGTCGATCAAGGTCCTGAAAGGCCTCGATGCTGTCCGCAAACGTCCCGGAATGTATATCGGCGATACGGATGACGGCTCTGGCCTTCACCACATGGTGTACGAGGTCGTTGACAACGCCATTGACGAGGCTTTGGCAGGGTTTGCGGATCTCGTAACAGTCACGCTGAATGCCGATGGCTCTGTCACCGTCAGCGATAATGGGCGCGGCATCCCGACTGCGGTGCATCCGTCAGAGGGCGTCTCGACCGCTGAAGTCATCATGACCCAGCTGCATGCCGGCGGTAAATTCGACCAGAATTCCTATAAGGTTTCCGGCGGGTTGCACGGCGTCGGCGTGTCTGTTGTGAACGCTCTGTCGGAATGGCTCAAGCTCCGCATCTGGCGCGACGGGCAGGAGCACGCCATGAGCTTCACCCATGGCGTTGCCGATGCCCCTCTTGCCGAAGTCGGTCCCGGCGAAGGCCGGCACGGCACGGAAGTGACCTTCAAAGTCTCGCAAGAGACCTTCACCATGATCGAATATGACTATGGCACGCTTGAGCACAGGCTGCGCGAATTGGCGTTCCTGAATTCGGGCGTCCACATCATCCTCACCGATTTGCGCCATTCCGAGCCGCGCCGCGAGGACATGATGTATGAGGGCGGATTGATCGAATTCGCCCGCTATCTCGACCGCGCAAAATCCCCGCTGATCACCAATCCGATCTATGTCACGACGGAACGGGACGGTATCACGGTCGAAGCGGCCTTGTGGTGGAACGATTCCTATCACGAGAACGTGCTGTGCTTCACCAACAACATCCCGCAGCGCGATGGTGGAACCCATCTTGCCGGTTTCCGTGGCGCGCTGACTCGACAGGTGACCAGCTATGCCGAAACATCCGGCATCACGAAGAAAGAGAAGATTTCTCTCACCGGTGACGATACGCGCGAAGGCCTGACTGCCATTTTGTCGGTGAAAGTGCCTGATCCGAAATTCTCGTCGCAAACCAAGGACAAGCTTGTCTCGTCCGAAGTGCGCCCGGTCGTCGAAAGCGCGTTGGGCGAAGCCTTGGCGATATGGTTTGAAGAGCATCCCGCCGATGCGCGCACCGTCGTGGCGAAAGTCGTCGAAGCGGCTGCGGCACGTGAGGCAGCGCGCAAGGCTCGCGAATTGACGCGGCGCAAGGGTGCGCTTGATGTCGCAAATCTGCCCGGAAAACTCGCCGATTGCCAAGAGCGTGATCCGGCCAAGGCCGAAATCTTCATCGTCGAGGGTGACTCGGCAGGCGGCTCGGCAAAGCAAGGCCGTAACCGCGAATATCAGGCAGTGCTCCCCTTGCGCGGCAAAATCCTCAATGTCGAGCGTGCGCGGTTCGACAAAATGCTCGGCTCGCAGGAAATCGGCACGCTGATCACGGCGCTCGGCACCGGCATCGGCAAGGACGAATTCAACTGCGACAAGCTGCGTTATCACAAAATCATCATCATGACGGACGCCGACGTCGACGGCTCCCACATCAGAACCCTGCTGCTCACCTTTTTCTTCCGCCAGATGCCGGAATTGATCGAACGCGGTCATCTCTTCATCGCCCAGCCGCCGCTTTACAAGGTCGCACGCGGAAAATCCCAGCAATATCTGAAGGATGAGCGCGCGCTCGAGGATTATCTGATCGATAACGGCATTGAAGGCATGATCCTCCGCCTCTCGACAGGCGAGGAGCGTTCGGGGCTCGATTTGAAGCGCCTCGTCGAGGAGGCACGCCTCGTCCGCAACGTGCTTGGCGGGCTCCATTCCCGCTATGACCGCCTCGTCGTCGAGCAGGCAGCGATTGCCGGCATGCTGCATCCCGTGTCCGATCCCGATGCAGCGCTGAAAGGCGCCGCAACGATTGTCGAGCGTCTCGATGCTGCCGCCGATGTGACCGAGCGCGGCTGGTCCGGTCAGGTCGTCGATGGCGGCTTGGTCTTCGAGCGGACGCTGCGTGGCGTTAAACACGTCGCAACACTTGATCAGGGCTTGCTCGGCTCGGCCGACGCCCGCAAGCTCGATGAACACGCCGCAAGCCTGCGCGAAGCCTATGGCGCGCCGGCCCAACTCGCCCGCAAGGGTGATGATGTTCAGGTCAACGGACCAACCGGCCTGTTCGAAGCGGTCATGGCAATCGGCCGCAAGGGTCTGTCGCTGCAGCGCTATAAAGGCCTCGGCGAAATGAACCCCGAGCAATTGTGGGAAACCACGCTCGACCGCAATGCAAGGTCGCTCCTCCAGGTCCGCGTCAAGGAAGTCGCCGACGCCGATGATCTCTTCACCAAGCTGATGGGCGACGTCGTCGAACCCCGCCGCGATTTCATCCAGACCAACGCGTTGAATGTTTCAAATCTGGATGTGTGAGTAGCGTCGAGGCAGTAGACGTTGAGTGTATCCTTTATTGTAGTGCGTGTGTGTTTTGGGACATGTTCCGAGGCATGAGGCCATGGGATGAAAATACAAACACGGCGGATCAAGACATGGTCGCCCCTGAGTGAACCATGATCTCTCTTATTGAATCATGTGCAGATTTGATGTATAAACTGCGCATGATAAGGGAGTGATAAGTCATGAGCGTTCGCCTGAATGTTGTGTTGTCAGATGAGTTGAACCGTGAGATCGACAAGGCTGCGGTTGAAACGGAATCGAATAAAAGCGAGATTTTCCGCAAAGCACTGCAGCTCTATTTGGCCGCGCGGAACGGTAAATTGCGAGGATTGAAGCTCGGTTTGGTTGAACCCACAACCGACAAGCTGCAAACGGAAATCGTTGGCCTGTGAGTGTCATCGATCTCAATACCCCACCTCCAGATCATAATTTTTCGATCAAGGTCGAGCGTGTTGAAACGGCCGGCGAACGCACCGTTCGTCTTTTTAAAGATCTTGTTTTATTTCTGACCGCCATTGCATTTGTCTCTCTCATTGCTTGGCTTTGCTTTCATGCGCTGCTCTCGGATGCGACATCGGCTGATGAAAAGAAATGGGCCATGTCGATTCTTTCCGCTGCTACCGGCGGGCTTATTGGCTATTTGATCCGGAAATAGTGTTGCTCCGTTGCGGCACCCGGTCGCATTTTTTCCTGACGGACTGGATTGATTCGGGTATCTAGGGGCCGGAACAACCGCTGGATACGCCATGAAATCGCCGTCCTCCTCCGCTTTCGCCTCGCGTGATTACCGCGTGTTCTTCGCGTCGCGCGTGCTGTCGGCGCTTGGCCACCAGATGGAAGTCGTCGCGCTCGGCTGGCTTGTCTATTCGCTAACGCAGAGTGCGTTTGCATTGGGTCTGATCGGGTTGGCCTCGTTTCTTCCCGTTTTGCTGATGGCGCTTGTCAGCGGTCATGTCGCGGACCGCTTTGATCGCCGCCTGATCGCGATCATCTGTTACGGTGTCATTGCCCTTGTTTCCGCCGGTTTGCTGGCTTGCGCATTGATTGGTGCGTCGGCGCTGTATGCGATTTATGCCCTCACAATCCTGCTTGGCGTCGCGCGTTCCTTCTCGAACCCGGCAACGCAAGCGCTTATGCCGACTCTCGTTCCGCGCGAGGCTCTCGGCAATGCGATTTCGTGGAGCACATCCGCTTGGCAGACGGCATCGATTGTCGGCCCGGCCCTTGGCGGGCTTCTCTATGTTTTCGGCCCTGCCGTGGTCTTTGCCTCGGCCGGCTTGATGTTCATCGCATCGGCTCTGTGCATCGCGGCCATCAAAGCGCGCCGCATCCAGCAGCATCGCGAACCTGCAACTCTGTCAACCGCCTTGGCCGGCATCCGCTTCATTCGGGAAAAGCCCGTTATCCTCGGAGCTATTTCGCTTGATCTCTTCGCTGTTCTTCTCGGCGGCGCCACCGCGTTGCTTCCCATATACGCACACGATATTCTCATGACCGGCCCGTGGGGTCTCGGCCTGCTCAGAAGCATGCTGTCTGTTGGTGCCATCATCATGGCGGTCATTCTCGCGCGCTGGCCTTTGCAACGGAAAGCCGGACCAAAAATGTTGATATCGGTCGCCATTTTTGGCCTTGCCATCATCGTCTTCGGAATTTCCACTAATCTCTATCTCTCGCTCGCCGCCCTCTTCGTCATGGGCGCGTCCGATATGGTGAGCGTCTATGTCCGCCAGACACTCGTTCAATCCGAAACACCGGATGCGATGCGCGGGCGCGTCTCCGCTGTCAGCACTGTCTTTATCGGGGCGTCGAACGAACTGGGCGAGTTCGAAAGCGGCATGATGGCCGCCGCGCTCGGCACCGTCCCCGCTGTCGTTGTCGGCGGCATCGGCACCTTGCTCGTCGTGGCACTCTGGACCCGCTTTTTTCCGGCCTTGAGCAAGCGCGACCATCTGATCCAAGACTGAGCATAATTTTTCAAACATGCGTGCGGAAAATCAATCCGTCTCGCGGCGTGGCTTTACTGCGCGAACCGGTGGTGCCCCGTCGCCGACCGCTTCCTGAAGATCACGACGGAGCTGATCGCGCTGTTCATGAATGGAGCCGATCACGAGCCCAACCGGAACACCGAGCGCAACAAGGCTCGCCTCGGAAAGCTGCAAACTTGCTTCGATTGTTTCAGGCACTGCATCCGTCGCGCCGAGTCTGTAAAGCCGCTTGGCATGCGCTGCATCACGAGCACGCGCTATGATCGGTATATCCGGACGCACACTTCGGACAGCCGCAATCACGGCGTCGGTATCCGCGGGCGAGTTGACGGTCACGATCACGGCGGGAGCACGGTCGATGCCGCATGTCTTGAGAAAGGGCACTTGACGCGCATCGCCATAATAAACGTTTCGACCATTCTTGCGTAAGCCGGAAACAATGCTGGGATCCCGATCGGTGATCAGATGCGACATACCGTGCTGCGCCAACATGTCCGCCACAAGGCGTCCGACCCGCCCACCGCCGACAATAATGGCAGACGGCTTTTCCGATGCGTGATCCTCGGGTGTGACCGGGAGAGTGTCGAGCTTCGAGAGGCTTCGCTTCGAGATCAAACGACCAAGGCGGCCCGAAAGTGGAATCAGGGCCATGCTGACCGCCACAATCGTCAGGAGATCGGCACTGTTTTGCGGCGTGATCAATCCCTCGGAGGTCGCGAGAGCGAGGACAATAAAGGCAAATTCACCCGCTGAACCGATCAAGAGTCCGGTTTCAATGGCCGCACTCCATGACAGTCCGAATAACCGCACAAGTGGAACAAGCGTAATCGTCTTGACAACAATAAGGCCGAGCACAGTCGTGATCACAAAAATCGGATTGATAATCAATTCGAGGGCGTTGATCTGGGTGCCGATGGTGATGAAAAAGACTCCGAGAAGAAGCCCTTTGAACGGACTGATCAGACTTTCAATCGCCGCCTTGTATTCGGTATCCGCAAGAAGAAGACCCGCGACAAAGCTGCCAAGTGCCATTGACAGGCCCGACCATGCAGCGAGAATACCCGATCCGATAATGATCAACAGGACGGCCGCAAGGAACAATTCCGGACTGTCGAGCGACGCGACATAGCGTAAAACCGGACGGAGAACACGCCGCCCGATCAGCGTAATGGCCGCAATCATTGCGACACCCGAAGCGATAGCAAGCAGGACGTCGCTTGAAACGGTTCCCCCCGATTGCGGCGCCAACAGGGTCACACCGACAAGGATCGGAATGACTGACAAGTCCTGAAACAGCAGAATGGAAAAACTGGCGCGGCCTGCAGAAGAGGAAAGCCGGTTTTTCCGCGCAAGCACTTCAACAACGATGGCAGTAGACGAAAGCGCAAGGCTCGCACCGACGAGAACTGCCGCGCCCGCATCGAAACCCATCAGGTAGACAATCCCCGCAATGACCGATGTGGCACTGACAAGCTGCAAACTGCCAAGACCGAAGACGAGTTTGCGGAGCGTGAACAATCTCTGGAAGGAAAGCTCGAGACCAATAATGAACATTAAAAAGACAATGCCGAGCTCGGCAATGGCCGACAGTCCGGTATTATCGGAAATTGTGACCATCTGAAGCCACGGATGGTTCGCAACAAGCGTTCCGAGGCCGAAAGGCCCCAGAATGGCACCCGCGGCAAGATAGCCGACAATCGGCGAAATCCGCAGACGCTGCATTGCAGGAATAATCAGCCCTGCGGTCCCGAGGACAATCAAGGTCTCCTTGTAGGTTGCAAAGTCGACGGCTCCGCTCATAGCAACTCGCTTTGTTCAAGCTGTGTTCTCGGCAACAACTCCGTCACAACGCCCGTATTTTCCGGCTCAAGTTCCATCGAGGTGATCTTTTCACCGCGCCGGGCAACCTTGTCGGCAGACGTCGTGATATGGACAATATCCTCCTGCGCCTGCCGGAAATGCGTATCGAGTTTCGTCACGCGATCCCGCAAACGGTTAACGTCGTCGAGAATTTTCCCCACCTCCATCTGCACCAGATGCGCCTGCTCGCGCATCTGTGAATCCCGCACGATCACCTGCAGCATTTGCACCGCCATCATCAGAAGCGACGGCGAAACGATCATGATCCGCGCCCGCTGCGCCTTCTGGATCACATCGTCAAAAAACTCGTGCAGATCCGCATAAATCGACTCGGAGGGCACGAACATCACAGCAATTTCCTGCGTCACGCCGCGCACAATATATTTGTCGGCAATGTCTTTGAGATGCGTGCCGATATCGCCACGCACCCGCACCATCGCGAGCTTTTTTGCCTCGTCATTCTGCGCCTCGCGAAAAGCCGTCACGCTTTCAAGCGGAAATTTCGCGTCGATAACGAGCGGGCGGAGATCATTTGGCAACCGGATGATGCAATCGGGTCGCTTGCCGCCGGGCAATGTCGCCTGAAACTCGTAGGAATTCGGCGGCAGCGCATCGCGGATCACCGCCTCCATCCGGCCTTGCCCGAATGCACCACGGGTCTGCTTGTTCGACAGCACATCTTTGAGCGTCAGAACTTCGCTTGTCAGCGAGGTAAGATTTTTCTGCGCGGCGTCAATTACGGCAAGCCGTTCGTTCAGCTTGCTGAGATTTTCTGTCGTCTCTTTGACATTCTCCTTGAGCCCGTCGCCGACGCGGTTTTGCAGGGAATCAAGCCGTTCGGTGAAAAGCCGCGCAAGGTCACCCTGCCGCTGCCCGAAACTCTCGGTCATGGTCTGCATCCGGCCCGCCGCCTCGGCTTGCAATCGTTGCAAAGCCGCCATTTGCTCGTCGAGCTGCCGCTGCCGCTCGATCTGGCTTGCCGCTTCGAGCATCCGTTCGCGGCTCATCCGGAACGAGCCGATCCCGAGCCAGCCAAGCAACACCACAATGGCCAGTCCCAAGACCAGAAACATCCATTCATTCGCCATTGCCAAGCTCTCCGCCGCCCGTTTCAGCTCGAAAAATCATAACAGGATTCGCAATTAAAACCAGAACGAACGCGGAACGATTTGACTGTCGCCTGATGAATCACTATCTCCCCTCCATCATGAGTATAAGAACGATCATTTCGCTGCCTGATCCTCTGCTCCGGAAAGTCTCCACGCCCCTCACAAACATTGACGGGGCAACGAAGGCGCTTGCCTTGGATATGCTCGAAACCATGTATGACGCGCCCGGCATCGGGCTTGCCGCCGTGCAGATCGGCATCACCCAGCGCATTGTCACCGTTGATCTCGCCCGGGGCGATGATCCGAAGGATCCGCATATCTTCATCAATCCGGAGATCATCTGGACGTCGGATGACTTGAACGAGTACGAGGAAGGCTGCCTCTCGATCCCGGATTACCATGAAATCGTCGTCCGACCGAGCAAAGTAGGTGTGCGTTGGCTCGATCTCGACGGCAACCCGACCGAGCGTGAACTCGATGGCCTTTTTGCCACCTGTATCCAGCATGAGATCGACCATCTCAACGGCAAGCTATTTATCGATCATTTGTCGCGCCTGAAGCGCGAACGTGTCATCAAGAAGTTCACCAAGCAGGCCCGTCGCGAGCTCGACGAGTGACCACGCATCAGGCATTGATCGGGAGGAATGAATGAGCCTCCGCACTATCTTCATGGGAACGCCGGATTTTGCCGTCCCCACTCTGTCCGCTCTTCTGGGTCATGGGCACGAGATCGTAGCCTGCTATTCGCGGGCTCCGGCCCCTGCCGGGCGCGGTATGGCGCTGCGTCTGTCACCGGTTCATCAGGCGGCTGAACGTTTCGGCATTCCCGTGCTGACTCCGTCGACACTCCGGACACCGGAGGCACTCGACGAATTCCGCTCCCATCAGGCCGATGTCGCGATTGTCGTGGCTTACGGCATGCTTTTGCCAAAGGATATTCTGGACGTGCCGCCGCTAGGCTGCCTCAATCTCCACGCTTCGCTCCTGCCGCGCTGGCGCGGTGCCGCCCCGATCCAGCGGGCGATCATGGCGGGGGATCCCGAAACCGGCGTCGCCGTCATGAAAATGGCGGAAGGGCTTGATACCGGCCCCGTCGGCATGGTCGAGCGTCTGGTCATTGACCCTGAACTTAATTCCGGCGAAGCGCATGAAATCCTTGCCCGCCTCGGTGCCGATCTCATGGTGCGGGCACTCGCGGCGCTCGGGCGCGGTGGCCTGTCCTTTCGTGAGCAAAGCACGGAGGGCGTCACCTATGCCCGCAAAATCTCGAATGACGAGTGCAAGATCGACTGGTCGGCCTCTGCGCAAACGATCCACGATCACATTCGCGGCCTCGCACCCTTTCCCGGTGCCTACACCATGATCGACCTCGGAAAAGGCCCGGAACGGGTCAAGATTCTGCGTGCGACCAGAACAGAAGGCGTGGGCGCGCCCGGCCAAATACTCGATGACGCCTTGACGATTGCCTGCGGCAACGGCGCACTCCGCTTGCTCGATTTGCAGCGCGCCGGTGCCAAAGCGCTCCCCGTCGACGTGTTTCTGCGCGGCGTCTCTCTGCCTGCCGGTCAGCGGATCGGCTGATGGCACGGTTTAAACTGATCATCGAATATGACGGCACAGAATTCGTCGGCTGGCAGCACCAGAAAAACGGGCTTTCGGTGCAGGAAGTGCTGGAAGACGCCGTCTTCGCCTTCAGCGGCCAACGCACCCGCATTCAGGCGGCGGGACGAACCGATGCCGGTGTTCACGCGACCCATCAGGTCGGTCATGTCGATCTATCCGGCGAGTGGCGTACGGACACGGTCCGCGATGCCATGAACGCTCATCTGAAGCGCAAAGCCGTCTCGATTCTCGAGGCTTCGCAGGTCAGCGACCTGTTCAATGCGCGGATTTCAGCCCGCAAGCGGCATTACCTCTACCGGATCATCAATCGCCGGGCGCCGCTGACGCTGGATGTCAACCGCGCATGGCACGTCAAATGGCGCATGGACACGGCGCTGATGCAGGCTGGCGCCGATGCTCTGATCGGCAATCATGATTTCACGACCTTTCGCGCGGCTGAATGTCAGGCAGCAAGCCCCGTCAAGACGTTGGATCGTCTCGATATCGAACGCGTCGGACCCGAAATCCAGATCAGAGCCTCGGCCCGTTCCTTTCTGCATCATCAGGTGCGGTCAATGGTCGGGTCGCTCATTCTGGTCGCAACCGGAAAATGGACGCCGGGCGATTTGCGTTCAGCCCTCGACGCAAAGGATCGGGCGCGTTGCGGCCCGATGGCGCCGCCCGACGGGCTCTATCTTATTGGTGTCGACTATGAAGGCGCTGATCACCCTGTCGAAGTCTAGTCCGCCGGCATTGCCGCTCTGATCTCTTGCCGGAGATCATCAATCGGGATCAAGCGCCCGTCTTTTTCAATGTGCCAGAATGTCCAGCCATTACAGGCGGGGAGCCCCTGTGCCAAAGCACCGATCTTGTGGATAGACCCTGTCGCGGGTCCAAGCAGCAAGGATCCGTCTGCCTTGACCACCGCTTGATGGTGACGCTTCGCATCCATCAGGATCGCGCCAGGTACAATCAAGCCCGCATCAAGCACGGCATTGAACGGAATACGCGGCTCGCTGCGCCGTGTCGGAGCAATCGCGATGGCGGTATCGTCGAGGGGTTCGACCGCCGCAATGCGCTTGCGCGCAGCGTCGGCATAGCCTTTCTCGCGCTCGATCCCGATAAAGTGCCGCCCCAATTTCTTGGCAACAGCGCCTGTGGTTCCCGTCCCGAAAAACGGATCAAGCACCACATCACCGGGGTTGGAACACGATAAAATGATCCGCGCGAGCAATGATTCAGGCTTTTGCGTCGGATGCGTCTTGCGTCCCGCCGCATCCTTCAGACGCTCGCCGCCCGTGCAGAGCGGCAGATACCAATCCGAGCGGACCTGAGTATCCTCGTTGCCCGCCTTGAGCGCGTCATAATGGAACGTGTAGCCCTTCGCATCCGCACTGCGCGACGCCCAGATCATCGTTTCGTGCGCATTCGTGAAGCGGCGGCCGCGGAAATTCGGCATCGGATTGGCTTTGCGCCAGACAATATCGTTCAAGAGCCAGAAGCCGAGATCCTGCATGATCGCGCCAACGCGGAAAATATTATGGTAGGAGCCGATCACCCAGAGCGTCGCATTCGGTTTCATCACACGACGGGCAGCGATCAGCCATGCGCGGGTGAAGGCGTCATAATCTGCAAAACTGGCAAACTTGTCCCAGTCATCATCCACCGCATCAACCAATGATTGATCTGGCCGATTGAGATTGCCCTCAAGCTGGAGATTGTAGGGCGGATCGGCAAAAACCAGATCGACACTCGCCGCCGGAAGCCGCTCAAGCATAGCGATGCTGTCGCCAACGATCACCTGATCGCGGGGAGTTGGCGAAAAATCCATTCGGGGGGCTGGAGCGGAAAACCCGGTACGCGTGACCTTGATCCGGGCTTCGGCGCCAGCAACCCCGATACGCGGGATACCCATAAGCAACACCGTTTACTGACTAACGGTTCCATGGGTACGTGATCAGTGTAAACATCGCGTTTAGGAAAAGGAGCGCCGCCGGAAAATCCGCTTAACTTTTGATTATGGTTAATGAACTCTTAAAAGTGCCAGATCAGGGGTCAACCGGACTGATCATCCGCCCGTTTCAGCGGCGCAAAACTCATGCGGTGCAGAGGCGTCGGGCCATGCAAAGCCAACGCCTCGAGATGCTTCACTGTCCCGTACCCCATATGCTTTTCAAACCCGTAGTCGGGATATGTTTGAGCTAAAAGGGTCATCATGCGGTCGCGCGTGACCTTCGCAATGATCGAAGCCGCCGCAATCGAGAGGGAACGCCGGTCACCCCCGATCAAGGCCTCGGCCGGGCAGGGCAGGGGCGGAACATCTCTCCCGTCAATCAGCGCAAAATCAGCGCGCACGGCCAACCCGTTCACCGCTCCCGCCATCGCCTCGAATGTCGCCTGTCGTGTATTGATCACGTCGATACGCGCCGCCGGAATGGACGCAATTGCCACATGCGCATGGCGCATAATCTCCGTAAACAACCGCTCCCGCACGGACGCCGTCAGCTTTTTTGAATCATTGAGCCCGTCAGGCAGGTGGTCCGGATCAAGGATCACCGCCGCCGCAACGACAGGCCCAGCAAGCGGCCCGCGCCCGACTTCATCAACCCCCGCAACCAGCTCAAACCCCCGCGCATGAAGCCGCGCCTCATGTGCAAAATCCGGAACGCTCTGTTCGGTGGATACAGGTCTTTTGGCCATCACGGTCCGGCAGGTTGAACGGGTTATGCAAACAGCGACAGCTGGTCGCCTGCTTTGACCGGCTTTTGGAACAGGTCCGTCCGGAGCGCAAGCCGCGCGCGGCCAAAACCCAACCGCGTAGTCGCAAGTTTGAACCTCTTCTGGATCAGCCCCGCATAAACACCTTCGCCCACCATACGCTTGCCGAATGTGGCGTCATAGTCTTTCCCGCCACGAGTCGATTGCACAAGCGACAAAATATGCCTGAGCTGCCCGGGGTGGTGTTCAAGCAGCCATTCGCGGAACAGATCGCGGATTTCAAGCGGCAGGCGCAGCAGCACGTAGCCCGCTTCCCGCGCGCCCGCCTCAAAAGCCGCCTCCAGAATGCGTTCGATCTCGGAATCCGTCAGCGCCGGAATAATCGGCGCGACCATCACTGTCACCGGAATGGCGGCTTCCGCCAGCTGCCGGATCGCGTCCAACCGCTTCGAAGGCGTTGCCGCCCTGGGCTCCATTTCACGTGCGAGCCGCCGGTCCAGCGTCGTGATCGAAAGCGCCACTTTGACGAGCCCCCGCTCGGCCATTGGCGCAAGCAGATCGATATCCCGCGCCACAAGGGCGGATTTCGTTACAATTCCAACAGGGTGGTTGAACCGCGCCAGAACCTCCAGCACCTCACGCATGATCCGCCGCTCCCGCTCGATTGGCTGGTAGGGGTCGGTATTCGTGCCGATCGCAATCGTACGCGGTGAATAGGTTGGCGCGGATAATTCCCGCTCGAGCAATTCCGCCACGCCCTCTTTGACGAAAAGCTTTGACTCGAAATCCAGCCCCGGCGACAGGCCCATATAGGCATGCGTCGGGCGCGCAAAGCAGTAAACGCACCCATGTTCGCACCCGCGATAGGGGTTGATCGACCGGTCGAACGAAATGTCGGGCGATTGATTGCGCGTAATGATCGTGCGCGGCTTTTCCATCGTGATTTCAGTCTTGAAGGGCGGTAACTCGTCAGCCGATCCCCAGCCATCGTCCTCCGTCTGCCGTTGTAACGGCTCGAACCGCCCCGATACATTCGTCACGGCACCGCGCCCCCGGCGTCGCTCGGCCAAGATCCCGAGATCGGGCGGCGCCGTGTCATGCGTCAGATCATCCTCGGAAAGAGGTATCATACCCACGATCGCATCCTTTTCTGGTCGCACGAATCCCGCATTGGCAAGAACATACCATGAACACCAGAAGTTTCGCACATTGGCAAGAAAATTCGCGGACGCTCCCCGTTTCCGATGTGGGCAAGGCGAAGCCGACTATGCTATGCCGCCGCTATGATTTCCGTATTGATACCCGTTGAGGCGTGGGAACCCGGCCTTGTTGAAACCATCGCGGCGCTTGTTCCCGCGGTGGCAGACGGCGTCGTCCGCGACCTTGTTCTCATTGGCCCGCCGGATTTCGAGCCTCTCGCCGCCATTGCCGATGCCGCCGGTTGTCTCCTTGTGCACGGCGAGGGGGCACGAAGCGCCATGATCGCGCTCGGGGCAGGGCATGCGCGCTGCGATCACGTGCTCGTTCTGCCCCCCGGCCTGATCCCGGGCATGCCTCTTTTTGCAGAACTTGCCGAACTGATCGATACACTGCCGACTAATAACGCCTATATGATCCCGACGGCACCCCGTCGCGGGCGGACCGGCGCGGTCACCCGCTTGAAAAGCGCCTTCACCGCCTGGCGACAGGGCGTGTTATATCCTTTTCAGGGCGTTCTCGCGTCGCGCCTCGCCTTGCAAAACGGCCTCTCGTCACTCCGCATCCACGCGCGCGCAGTGGGCCATCTGGTCGACCGACGCAGTCTTTGAACTGATCACCACACGGGCTTGGCCCTTGCGTGATCCGGCACAATCCTTATACGTTGCCGCCAAATCGCATTCCTTGCCGATCCCGATCCGGATGGCGCGCTCTCTTTGATCTTACAGGTGTCCCATGGCCCAAAAAACTGTCAAAAAAGTCGTTCTCGCCTATTCCGGCGGGCTTGATACCTCCATCATCCTGAAATGGCTGCAAACCACCTATGGCTGCGAAGTCGTCACCTTCACCGCCGATCTCGGTCAGGGTGAGGAGTTGGGACCGGCGCGCGACAAGGCCATCCTTCTCGGCATCAAGCCTGAAAACATTTTCATCGAGGACTTGCGCGAGGAATTCGTCCGCGATTACGTCTTCCCGATGTTCCGCGCCAACGCCGTCTATGAGGGCGTCTATCTCCTCGGCACCTCCATCGCCCGTCCGCTCATCGCCAAGAAACAGATCGAAATCGCCGAAAAGGTCGGCGCTGATGCCGTTTCCCATGGTGCGACCGGCAAGGGGAATGACCAGGTTCGCTTCGAGCTTGGCTATTATGCCCTGAAGCCCGACATCACCATCATCGCCCCATGGCGCGAATGGGATCTCCGCTCGCGTGAAGCGCTCATCGCCTTTGCGGAAGCCAACCAGATCCCGATTGCCAAAGACAAGCGCGGCGAAGCCCCGTTCTCCGTCGATGCCAATCTCCTGCACGCCTCCTCCGAGGGCAAAGTGCTGGAAGATCCCGCCGTCGAAGTCCCCGATTACGTCTATTCTCGCACAATTGGGCCGCAAGACGCCCCCGATGTGGTCACAACCATCACCATCGACTTTGCTAAGGGTGATGCCGTGGCCATTAATGGCGAGAAATTGTCGCCCGCAACGCTTCTGGCCAAGCTCAACGCGCTCGGCAAAGCAAACGGTATTGGCCGCCTTGATCTCGTCGAAAACCGTTTCGTCGGCATGAAATCCCGCGGCATGTACGAGACGCCGGGCGGCACGATCCTGCTCACGGCCCATCGCGCCATTGAATCAATCACGCTCGACCGCGGCGCCGCCCATCTCAAAGACGAGTTGATGCCGAAATATGCCGAACTCATCTATAATGGCTTCTGGTTCTCGCCCGAGCGCGACATGCTGCAAGCCCTGATCGACCGCTCGCAAGAAGCAGTCACCGGTCGCGTCACGCTGAAACTTTACAAGGGCAATGTCATCGTCATCGGCCGCGAGAGCCCCTATTCGCTCTACGATCAAGACCTCGTGACCTTCGAGGAAGGCGCCGTCGCCTATGATCACCGCGACGCCGCAGGCTTCATCAAGCTCAACGCGCTCCGTCTGCGCACGCTCGGCATGCGGAAGAAGAAGCACGGCATGTAATTTCAGGTCTGATCGCCGCCCTCGTCATCAAGCAGGGCAGCGACATCCCGCCCGCCATAGAAGATCCGGACAATGAGCACCGTGTCGTCCGTTACCATAAATGCAATCGTGACGCGGCGTTCAAACCCGACGAGCCGAATCCGAGGATAAAGATCGTCCCGGGCCGTGCCACGACGGGGAAACATAATAAAGCCATCAATATAGCGCCGTAGCCTGCTGATATATTTATTGGCGATCATCGTTGAGCCTTGATTGTCAACGATCCAATCATAAAGCGAGTCAATGTCGTCACGAGCTTTATGCTCATATGAAATCTTAAATTTTTTCACCTTTTGCCGCCATCCTTAAGCGATATCTTTCTTCCAGCCTGTCGAAAACTTCTTCGCTGGAAAGTGGCGGTCTCGGATCCTCCATGGCTTCGGTGATGGCGGCTTTCATGAATTCGAACTGCTTTTTCCGCTCGGTTTCGTGATCTTCCAGCAGCCGCAAACCTGCCCGCACAACTTCGCTCGCATTCTGGAAGCGCCCCTCGCGCACCTGTTCCGCGATGAAAGTCTCAAACCGCTCGCCAAGATGAACATTCGCCATAACACACCTCCACTGGGATCAGATAAGATAACAATAGATAACAACTAATGTTATAAAACTCAATCATCCCGTCTGTAACAGCCACCCGCCGGTGTCAGTCACTCTTTCATTGCTCTTTGGCGCATAATCCTTTATGTGCACTGCAGCAGTTTATGAATTCGCCCGGCTTCCCGCGAGGCCGGGCGATGTCCGTTCGAGAGGGACCTTTATGGATATCCGGAATATCGCGATTATCGCGCACGTTGACCACGGCAAGACGACCTTGGTCGACAAGCTGCTCGCCCAATCGGGCACATTTCGTGAAAACCAGAAGGTTGCGGAACGCGCGATGGACTCGAATGATCTCGAGCGTGAGCGCGGCATTACCATTCTCGCCAAATGCACCTCGGTGCAGTGGAAAGAAACCCGCATCAACATCGTCGACACCCCCGGCCACGCCGATTTCGGTGGCGAGGTCGAGCGTATTCTGAACATGGTCGATGGCGTCGTCGTCCTCGTTGACGCCGCCGAAGGCCCGATGCCGCAGACAAAATTCGTCGTCGGCAAGGCGCTGAAACTCGGCCTCAAGCCGATTGTTGCTATCAACAAGATCGACAAGCCCGAGGCCCGCGCCACCGAAGTCGTCAACGAAGTCTTCGATCTCTTCGCCGCGCTCGACGCGACCGACGAACAACTCGACTTCCCGATTCTCTACGGTTCAGCCAAACAGGGCTGGATGGCAACCTCGCCCGACGGCCCGAAAACCGATCTCGGCCCGATGTTCGATCTCATCGTCAAGCACGTCGCGCCACCAAGCGTCGAAGAAGGCGCTTTCCGCCTCCTCGGTACCATTCTCGAAGCAAACCCCTATCTCGGCCGCATTGTCACGGGCCGCATCACCTCCGGCTCAGTCAAACCGAACCAGGCGTTCAAAGTGCTCGGCGCGGACGGTAAACTCATCGAGACAGGCCGCGTCTCCAAAGTGCTCGGCTTTCGTGGTCTTGAGCGCGTGCCTGTTGAAGAGGCCTTTGCGGGCGACATTGTCGCGATCGCCGGCATGGTCAAGGGCACCGTCGCCGACACGTTCTGCGATGCGTCGATAGACCAGCCGCTTCCGGCCCACCCGATTGATCCGCCAACTGTCACGATGCAGTTCCGCGTCAATGACTCGCCGCTTGCCGGCACCGAAGGCGACAAGGTCACAAGTCGCGTCATCCGCGACCGTCTCATGAAGGAAGGCGAGGGCAATATCGCGCTCCGCGTCACCGAGTCGGACGACAAGGATTCGATGCAAGTCGCCGGTCGTGGTGAATTGCAGCTGGCCATTCTCATCGAACAAATGCGCCGTGAAGGCTTCGAGCTTGCCGTGTCGCGTCCCAAGGTCGTGTTCTCGCGCGACGAGACAACGAATGAACTGCTCGAACCAATCGAGGAAGTCACCATCGACGTTGACGAGGAGCATTCCGGCGTCGTCGTCCAGAAAATGTCGGAGCGTCGCGCCGAAATGGCCGAGATGCGGCCTTCCGGCGGCAATCGTCTCCGTCTCGTCTTCCACGCGCCAACCCGCGGCCTCATCGGCTATCTCGGGGAATTGCTCACCGATACGCGCGGCACCGCGATCATGAACCGGATCTTCCATTCCTACGCAGCGTGGAAGGGTGACATTCCCGGCCGCCGCAATGGCGTGCTGATCTCGAACGATATCGGCGAAGCTGTCGCCTATGCCATGTGGAATCTGGAAGATCGCGGCCCGATGATGATCGAGCCGGGCTGGAAAATCTATCAGGGCATGATCGTCGGCGAACACACGCGCGACAACGATCTCGAAGTGAACTTGCTCAAGGGCAAAAAGCTCACCAACGTCCGCGCCGCCGGCAAGGACGAAGCCGTGCGCCTCACGCCCCCGATCCGCATGACCCTCGAAAAAGCCCTCGCCTACATCCAGGACGACGAATTGCTCGAAGTCACGCCAAAATCCATCCGCCTGCGCAAACTCTTCCTCGATCCAAACGACCGCAAACGCGCCGAACGCTCGAAAGAAGCAGTAGCCTAAACCGGACCACGAGCCGCAGGCTCGCAATGACGAAGCGGTTGCGTAATCGAATGCAACCGTCATTGCGAGCTTGCGAAGCAATCTAGCTGCAGCCCGCCAGTTCTCGCCGATGTCTGGCACCCCTTACAAAACCCCGCTCACACCTCGCCAATCTCTAGCTGGATTGCGTCGCTCCCGCTCGCAATGACGAAGCGGTTGCGTAATCGAATGCAACCGTCATTGCGAGCTTGCGAAGCAATCCAGCTGATGCCCGCCAGTTCTCGCCTATGCCCGGCACCCCTTACAAAACCCCGCTCACACCTCACCAATCTCTAGCTGGATTGCGTCGCTCCCGCTCGCAATGACGAAGCGGTTGCGTAATCGAATGCAACCGTCATTGCGAGCTTGCGAAGCAATCTAGCTGCAGCCCGCCAGTTCTCGCCGATGTCTGGCACCCCTTACAAAACC
>Ga0209358_10000262_pt1 | contig 47602 bp, 46 predicted proteins | sample LauGreFa1BDMLBSN_2_FD_187574 | JGI IMG/M metagenome (GOLD analysis project Ga0209358, IMG submission 187574) | Freshwater lake microbial communities from Lake Michigan, USA - Fa13.BD.MLB.SN (SPAdes) (version 2) | ecosystem: Environmental > Aquatic > Freshwater > Lake | place: Lake Michigan, USA... | reverse complement strand
AGGAGTTTTTCAAACATAGCCTCCACCGTATTGAAAAATAGGGGATGCGCCCAGCATTCGACATAGTGAATTTCCAGCACGATGATGCGGAAACGTCGGAGCACTTCTTGCGGTGTGGCTAAAAGTGTGAGGTACTCGCCGCCTTCTATGTCCATTTGTAATAAGAAGTCTTGTTCCAGCTGGTATTCAACTTGGCTTTTCACCCATGTTTCCAAGGTGGTGTGGATTGGGTTGTTATTGGGCCCGAGGAATTTCTTTATAAAGGACTTGGGCTTGAAATTGGCAGGTGGTCCATCGACTGAGTAGTCAGCAAGATGCGAGCCTATGCCGGTTTTTTCCAGCAAGCCAAGCTCGAAGCTGGAGTTCACTTCCACGCCGGGCGAAAAGCAGGCCGAAATACCGCTTAGATCATCGGGCACCAAATAGCCGCCATCATGTGCGCTTCCGATTCGGATCAAAGGAAAACGGGTCTGAACCGGGCGCATGGCATGGGCCAATTGCTGCAAGCGCTGAGCAGGCGTGGCATTTTCCACATACACACCGTTTTGGTACAAGGCCAGAGATTTAATCGGTTCCAAGGTCTACTCCGTTGTACTTGCAATCATGGTGATGTGACGTGATCGAGGCGAGCGACTGATGCGCACTTAAGATGTGCGAGGAGACAATATGCGGCTTGCATCTTGCCCTATCTCATGCAGAAAATGCAGTATTTTTTCCGCCGCAAGATCCCAGCAATAGTGTTGGCGCACATGGTCGGAGCCGGCCAGGCCTGAGGCACCGGGCAGGGCAGCGGCCGTCAGAATGCGCTGCGCCATATCTTCAACATCAGGATAGGCCCATTGTCCATAGTCGCCATCGCTATGCCCAACGGCATCTTTGAAAGCTTGGCAGTCCACTGGGGCGAGGGTGGTTTTGATAATCTCAGCCTCCGTCAGGAAACCCAGGTATTCGGAATGGCCGCCAAAGCGGGTGCTGATGCAGGGCAGGCCGCAGGCAATAGCCTCAATCAGTGGCAGGCTCCAACCTTCGCAACGTGAGGGATGCAAAAAATAGTCCGCCGAGTAATACAGTGTGCGCATTTGCTCGCGAGAAAAATTGCCGTTGTACACCACGATGCTGAACTTGTCCTGGTATTGCTGCACCAGTTGAATGAACTCGGGATGCAGCACGGCATTGGTGCCGTTGATCCAGTCTGACTTGGTCAGCAGCTCTAAGTTGGCGCCTTGCTCTACCGCGATACGCAGCGCCTCAAAGGCTTCGCGGTAGCCCTTTTTTTGCTCGTATTTGCCCACCATCAAAAATTTCGTTTTACCACCAGGTACAGGTGCCGGTCTGCCGTAGGGGTTGTAAAACTTCGGGTCGACACCTTCGGGGATGACGACAATTTTGCTGCCGTCTATGCCGCGTTCGACCATAATGTCTCGGCCCCAGTGGCTAGTGGCAAAAATATAGTGAAAACTCTCCAGCCATTGTTCGTAACCGGGGTTGGGGCGGCTGGCATCGAACACGCACCAGTAAATCTTGGTGCCCTTTAGGTTGTTGGCGTACACCTCAGGGAAAAAGAAAATATTGACGTCACTGTCCATGCTGTCAGACACCGCCGCCTGCACCTGGTCAATGTAGTTGTGCTTTATCAACTGAACCTGGATACTTTCAAACTGGAAAGCCTGCAAGGCTTTGACAGTTTGAGAGCAGTGGGTTCCCACACCGGTGGGGCTGTCAACGCCAAAAAAGCGAATACGTGGGAACATTTGGAAATTTGATCTAAAGCTGATTAGCTGCGAACGCGCGGTACCCAGCATTGGCCCCAGTCTAGGGGCGGCATATTGTTGACATTGGGAAAATCCAGCGGATGCGGTGTGGTGGCGATGGCCCCGGGCGTAGAGCGGTTGCGGCTGAGAAGAGTCAGCTCAAAAATACGCGGCGCTACAAAGCCATTCATGTCCACCAAGCCCATGGCATTATTTGGATGGCTGTGCACAATAAAGTGCGAGCGCAGCAATTTGGTGAAAGTGGCTTCCACGATGTTCAGAAAATCGCCATGACCCCAACTCTCTACCGCATGGAACTCGATCACCATGATGCGGAACTTGGCGAGAACGCTGGCAGGGCAGGCTAGCAGGGTTTCGTATTCAGCGCCTTCCACGTCCATTTGCAAAATCAACTCGTCATTGCGCGCTTGCGGTTCGAACTGCGTAACCCATTCTTCTAATGCCACATGGTGGCCGACGGTATTGCCGCCTACAAATTTTTTGACAAAGGACAGAGCCTGCAAGCCATCGGGCACTTTGTCAACGCTGTAATCGGCCAGATGCGAACCGATGCCGCGCTTAAGCAAGTCGGTTTCAAAGGTCGCAAACGTATCAACACCGGGGGAAAAGCAGGCTTTGATGCCCACCAAATCGTCGGGCACCAAGTAGCCACCGTCTGCCGCCGAGCCCATGCGTAACAAGGGAAATTGCGATTGCTGCGGGTGCAGCTTTTGAGCCAATGCATCTAAACGGGCAGTAGGCGGCATAGGGTCTACAAATATGCCTTGCGAAAACATGTCGTAGCGAAAATGGCCAGGTGCTTGCATGGGTGCTTCCAATCAGGTGGATAGGCTACTTTTGATGGTGTGCACTATCTCGTTGTTTGATACAAATAATGCATCGTTGGCAAATTTATGCAGTAAAGAAAATCCGGGCAGGCAGGCGCTTAGGGTGGCGAAATTGATTTGCCCTTCGTACCACTCGTCGTCGCTGAACTCGGTATAAAAAAACCGTGTCCGGCTAAGCACCTGCTGCGCGCCGACCAGCAGGTCGCTCTCAGCGCCCTGCACGTCGGCCCAGATGAAATCCACGTTGCCGATCTGTTTGGCAGTGGCCCAATCGTCCAGGCGCATCATGGGTACCGGAATTTGGCGCTCAAACTTTACCCAGGGCCAGACTTCTAAATGAGTTTTGGGTTTGCGGATGGAGCCTGAATGGTCCCAACCCTGCGGGTCTATATGTTCGGCCCCCGAGCTCTGGTGAAACATAACCGTCCCGTTGTCGGCGCCTATTGCGATTTCCTCCAAGCTGACATGTGGGCTGCGTATGTGGGATTTGAATTTTTGGATCGCTCTAGGGTCCGGTTCGAAGCAAATGATGCGAGTTTCGGGCATGTGAAGGACAAATTCCGCCGTTGTCTGTCCGCTGTTGGCACCCACTTCTAGTACCAAGGGTGATTCAGTGCCATCGCCGATCAAATGACTGACCTCCTGCACCGACAATGACTCGCCAAAAGATAGCTGCCGTAGGGCGCGGTAGGCGTTGACAATGTCGGGATTCATAGTGCGTCCTTAGGTTTTGCCGGTTGGGAGCGCAGGCAATTGATAGCGTTCATTCAGCGCCTTTTCTAGCATCTCGTCTGAGGGAACAAAGGTCAGTGGTCGGCAAGTCATCGCTTGTTGCAGAGCTTGCTTGGCCTGCTCATGCTCGGCCAGCAAAGTTTTTGCGTAGGCCAGATGCAGCCAACTGCTGTACCGCAGGGGTTGCAGCTGCAAAACCGCAATGAAATACAGACTGGCCTGGCGCGGCTGGTTTTGGTTGAGCAACATAACGCCCAGGTTGTGGGCTATGTCCGGGCGTTGCGCGTCCGTCATGCGCTCAAAACCCATGCGCATCAGGTCCAGGGCTTGGCCAGCCTCGCCGTTTTGCATCATGGTCTGGCACACCTGCAGGAGCATGCCGGGGTCGATAAGCTGGCGCTCGATTTGTTGCGCCATTTCGGTGAAACTAAAGTAAGGCAGTGCGGTGGGTCGCGGAATTTGGACCAGTGGCGCGGCGTCTCCTAGCAGGCGGGCCATGCGTTGGAAGGTAGAGCCGGAAAATCCCACGATCTGACTGTGCGCCAGGATCAGCAAGTCAATCGTCCCTTCGATCATCGCGTCGCGGCCACGCTGGATATTGCCATAGGACACCCGGCCTTCCTGGTCTTTGGATAGGCTTATCCAGTCTGCGTGGCCTTCCTTTTTTTCCACATGGTGCGTTTTGGCGCGCGCATGGACATGGGGATGCGCACAGGCAAGCGCTTCTGCCAGTGGGTCGTCGGAGCAGACAAAAAAAACTTCGTTCGGATGGCGCTGAACTAGTGCCAACACTTCGGCGTCACTCAGGCCGACGCGCAAATCGGTACGGCGCAGGTGCAAGCCATGAAACGGATGCACCAAAGTATTAGAAATAAAGGACTGCACGGCGCCTTCAATGGCCTTGGTAAATCGCAGACTGCTTAATGCTGCGTGAACCATCGGCTGAGGAATCCAGGGCGCAATAATCGCAGGGTATAAAAATATGTCTTTACCCTCTGGAAGACCGCGTTGCGCAAAGTCTTCCATCGATTGGTAGTCATACGCTGATTCAAAGGGAACTTGCAAAAACTGCGCGCCCATGGCGTCATGGAGCATCATTTTTGCGTCGATAAACTTACCTGCCAAAGTGTCCAGTGCGTCGGTACGCACATCAAACGCGTTGTCAAAAATATCCGCAAAGGCTGCACCGCACCAGCTGTTGATCGGCCAGTACACGGTAATGGCCAGTTCGAACTTTTCGGCAATGGCGATACCCGACACCAATGCGTTGATGCGATTGCCTATGCCGCCATCACAAAAGACATAAATCCGGCGCTGTGAAGTTGTCGGCGACGTCATGGCGGTGGCTTCACATCCCCATCCATGCAGCTTGATAGCCCTGGTAGATTGGTCTTGCGCCTATGTCTTCCATATAGGTCGCAATGTATTTGCCTTTTCCGCCAATGCGCTGGGGTGATACCAGCTTGAGTTGGCCAGCGTCGATATAAAAGGTCGCACTGGTGGGGGAGTCATCTACCAGCATGAAAGTATTGGCGTTGACCAGTGGCGCTACCGCCAGAAGCTCCTTCATATGGTGCATCGCGCTGTCATGGGGCTTTTCTACGTCCACATCAAAGGAGTCGAGGTAGAGCAAGTCTATGTGGGTGTAGGGTTTGATGAGGCCAGCGCACTGGTGGCGTAAAAACGTCACGCTGTCGGAGGTATGCACCTGAATCCGGCTGGAGACGATGCTTTTGCACATCGAAGTGCTTTCCGGGCTGATGTCCACCGAGTGGACTATGGTGCCGGGCACGCATTCGCTGAATTTATCGAACAGGACAGTGCTTTGGCCCTCGCCCGTGAAGGTGCCTTGGTTACGAACGCATCCGGTTTCTACGATGCATGCGGGCCGGCCTAGTTTCTCTAGATGTTCAAACGCCATACGGAACGAGCCTGCACGATGTTGCAAAAGTGGCGCAGCAAAGCCGTTGAAGTATTCCCAAAAAGCAGCGTAGTTCATGGTGTGTCGAAAGTAATGGGCGGGGTTTATTGCAATACAGGCTTGGCCAAGCCCAGGTCGATCAAAGATTGGCGGATATTTTCCACGTCAAAAGCATCTTTGCAAGGCGGCGAGTAGGGGTCGCCCCGGTGGCAGATCACGCCGGTGATAGGCGGCGGGTAATGCTCTTGGCAGCCGTAGCAGTCCACTTGCGGTTGAATAGGAATAAAGCGCGCCTGGGGCGGACGTTCTAGCGGTTCACGCAGCCGGTGGTGGGCGCTGCTGAACATCGCAATCACCGGCGTATCGGTGCACGCGGCAACGTGCAAGGTGCCGGAATCTACGCCCACATAGCACTTAGCGCCTGCAATGATTTCCCGCAATTCATGGATATTGAACGCGCCCAGCATGTTCAATAAGCGGGGATGGTAATCGAAGGCAATTTCGTGGGTGGAGCCCACTTGCACGATTTTGAAATCGGTGGACTCTAGCAAAATATCCAAAATTTGCTTCCAGGTCGCATCGGGCAGATTGCGACTGGGCCAGGTGTCCTTGCGCATATGGATGACCACATAATCGCTCGCAATATCCCTGGCTTGAACCAATCTGGCCCGTTCCCGGTCAGCGTCTGAGGGGAATAATTCCAGGCGTTTATTTTCGATTTTGTCGGCTGCGCCATGGGACGTCATCGCGTAGGCGTCCACCACATGGACATGCGGCATATTTTCGTAGGCTAAATCCAAATTGATAACCCTGGCGTAAGGGCCCTTGGCTTCGCTGAAAGTTTGCGGGGTATAAACCCGGCGCACGTAGGGGTTGTTCTCAAATATCTCCGGCTTCATGGTCAGCACGTCGATATCGCATTGCCCGGCATGATCTTGGTACAACTGTCGGATAATCGGAGTGGCGAGCAGCACATCCCCCATCGCAAGTTGCCGGACCACCATGAAACTGGGAACTAAATTCATTAAGATATTAATTATATTTTTGAAAATGAAAATTAGGATGGTACTTTGATCGTGACGTCTAATTGTATGGAATTTATCTTAACCGCCGGTGAGGAGTTTTTTCACAGTGCCCGGGCATGCCTTGCTTTATTTATCTGTTTTGTTGCTTTTATTCACCTTTGGGTTTGCTCAAATGGGATGGCATGGGCAAAGTTGCCGAGGCGCTTGGGTGTCTTTCACCGGGACGAGCCATGGTGCGCATGAGAGGGTGGTACTGATCATTTGCGGCATACTGCCAGCCGCGCATTGCTTGTAAACGGTTTTAGCTAATACCAAGCCGAATTTGCCTACATGAATACTTATAAATGCCTTGTATGTGGCCAGTCAGCATCTCTTTACGATGTGGTCGATTTCAATAAGAGCTGCGAAGAGTATCGCGGACATTTTCTGCCACTTTCTGGCCATGCGGTTTATTATGTACGGTGCGGTAGTTGCAATTACACATTTGCACCGGAGTTTGGTTCCTGGACGGACCAGGATTTCCTAGACAAAATCTATAACGAAGACTACATCAAGGTAGATCCAGACTATTTGGATAAGCGCCAGCAAGAAAATGCGGTCATGCTGAATAATTTTTTCGGCGCCTACCGGATGCACCTAAGACATTTGGATTATGGTGGTGGTAACGGCAGACTGGCGCAATTACTCAGCAGCGCCCAGTGGCAATCGGTTTCCTACGATCCATTTCCCAAAAATGATACGCGCCTGTCGGAACTGGGTAATTTCAATCTGATCACTGCATTTGAGGTGTTTGAGCACGTGCCTTATCCGCACGTGATGATGGAAAATATTTGTAAATTGCTAGATGGGCAGGAGTCCATGGTTTTTTTCTCCACTGGCATTTCAGATGGATTGATCAAGGACAATGCGCGTTTGAACTGGTGGTATGCCGCGCCGCGCAACGGGCATATTGGCATACACACTGCTAACTCCCTTAGAGTTTTAGGCCAGATGCATAATTTGAATTTCGCCAGTATGGGTACTTCATTTCATGCCTATTACCGCAATTTTCCGCGATGGGCGGAAAAATTAACCCAACTTTGAGCCAGTACTGAATTTGCCTGCTTTAGGAGAAACAAACATTGAACGCTCTTGAAAACTTCGCCGATTGGGTACAGCAGGCATGGCAGGGCAGCCTGGAATTCTCTGCGCTGATCGACGCCGCGTCGCGCTTAGACGCAGCCGGTAAGCGCCCATTGGCTGCAGTTTTATATCGCACCTGGTTATCGCGTAATACCTCCCAGTTCGCCCACGTCATTCAGTTTAATTTGGGCGCCACGCTGAGCCTGGAGCGCGATATTGCGGGCTCAGAAGCAGCCTACCGCGAAGCCATACGTTTGGCCCCCGGCTTTGTGCAGCCGCGTGTCAATCTGGGCACTTTGCTCGAAGGCCAAGGCAAGGTTGAAGAGGCGCTGACCGAGTGGCGCTGGGTGATGGACCATGTTTCGCCGCAAGACCCGAATAACAAGCCTTTGGTAGTGATGGCCCTGAACCAAATGGGTCGGGTGCTGGAAATCAATAAGCGCTTGGACGAAGCCTCGGTGGTGCTGACCAAAAGCCTGGCGATTGAGCCCGAGCAGGTCGATGTGTTGCACCACTGGGTCTCTCTGCGACAAAAGCAATGCGTCTGGCCGACCTACATTCCGCTGCCCAAGGTCAGTCGTAAATTCATGCAAGACGCCACCTCGGCCTTGTCCATGCTCAGCATTTCGGACGATCCGCAATCCCAGCTGGCGGCAGCACGCCGCTATGTCAAGAACAAGCTGAACTCCGATGTGCCTAGGCTGTGCAACCCCAATGGATACGGGCACCGCAAAATCCGCATCGGCTATGCCTCAGGCGATTTCTGTTTGCACCCAGTGTCTTTGCTCACGGTCGAATTATTTGAGCTGCATGACCGCGAAAAATTTGAAGTCTATGGTTATTGCTGGAGCCCGGAGGATGGATCGCCCATGCGCCAACGCGTCATCAGCGCGATGGATCATTTCACAAAAATCCACACCATGTCCGATGCGGAGGCTGCGCAGTTAATACGCCGCGACGAAATCGACATTCTGGTGGACTTGCAAGGTCAGACAGCAGGCGCGCGTGCCAATATGCTGGCTTATCGGCCTGCGCCGGTGCAGATCACTTATCTCGGATTACCTGCAACGACCGGTCTGCCGTCGATTGACTATGTGATAGCGGACAAGTTCCTTATTCCTGAAAACGAGGCGCTCAATTATTCAGAGCGGCCTATTTACCATGCCCGATGTTATCAGGTAAGTGACCGTAAGCGCAATGTCGGACCCAAGCCCGCCCGCGCCGACTGCAATTTGCCAGCTGAAGGTTTTGTGTTCTGTACTTTTAATAACAACTACAAATACACGCCGGATTTGTTTGACGCCTGGATGAATATTTTGCGCAGAGTGCCGGGCAGTGTGCTGCTGCTGTTAGCCGATAACCAATGGTCTGAGGCCAATCTGAAGAAAGAGGCTAAGGCCCGCAAGATAGACCCCAAGCGCCTCGTGTTCGGCCCGCGCCTGTCACCTGAAAATTACTTGGCGCGCTACCAAGTGGCGGACTTGTTCCTCGATAGCTTCCCTTTTAATGCCGGCACTACCGCCAATGACGCGCTGTGGATGGGCTTGCCCCTGCTGACCCTGACCGGGCGCAGCTTTGCCTCGCGCATGGCCGGCGCCTTGCTGACGGCGGCAAAAATGGAGTCTTTAATTACCTACAACCTCAAGGACTACGAAGAAAAAGCTGTAGCCCTGGCCAATGACCCTGCGGAAATGGCGCGGCTGCGCGCGCATTTGCAAACCGTGCGCAGCGAAGGTGTGTTGTTTGATACATCGCGTTTTGTGCGTAACTTGGAAGAACGCTTGTTGCCTTTGGCTAAGTTGGCTGCCTAAGCCTCAGGGCCGGCGGCGCGCATAGGGCAAGGGTGGTCAATTACTGTGCCCATCTCGCCAGTGGGTTTGCACGCATTTACTTACCGCTCGGGTTGCCACAGGCCGTGTCGCCGGGTTTTTTCCAGCAATGGCAAGTCACTGAAAAGTCCTTCATTTGGCCTTTTTTCACGCCAAGTACTGCACCCTGGCGGCTGCTAGCGGCGGGAATGTAGAGGCGGGGATGAAAGCTGTTACTTACCGTACTGCCGCTGAGCAAATGCACGGTGGCACCAAGGCAGGCTAGCGGACCCGGGAGATTATTTTTTACTTCAACCAAGAGCTCTGTGTCCGACTGCGCGGACCAACCCGCTGCATATTGAACTTTTTTGGCCTCCGAGGCCGAAAGTTCCACTTCCTCATACAGGGTCTTGCGTTCAAACGGCATCCAGGCATGGGCGTATGTGCTGCAAAGCAACTGCGTGCATGCCAGCAATAGCACTGTGTGTAACAGCAGGCCGGTCGCTGCAGTTACCCTATGTAGAAAAGCGGCGCGGATTGGTGGCTTTAGCCGTTGCTGCCACTTGCTGCCGAACGAACTCAATTGCGTGTAATACTTAGTATTCATGTGGGCAATGCCGCCAGCTCAGCTTCGCTAAACCCAGCCGCGCGACGTGCAGCGATATTAAATGGCGGCTTTAGGGTGGGCGCTTTGTGCAACAAGGCGGCCTCTTGGTAATAAGGCTCGGCCTGCACGCCGCGCCGACCGCATAAATAGTGGAACCAGTGGTTGCCAATTGCGACGTGGCCCACTTCATCGGCCAGTATGCGATCCAAAATCAGGACAGCCTCCCGCGCATGGGCATAGGGCAATTGGCACAGCTTGGCCTGGATCAAGGGAGTGGCGTCCAGGCCGCGTGCCTCCAAGGTGCGCGGCACCAGCGCCATCCGGGCCAGCACATCGTCTTCAGTAGCGACGCACATAGTCCACAGGCCGTCATGGGCGTCGAAGTCGCCGTAGGCGAACCCCAGGCTTTGTAAATGGTCTTGCAACATCGAAAAATGCAAGGCCTCTTCCCCAGCCACTTGTATCCAGTCGCGGTAATAAGCCTCGGGCAGATCGGCAAAACGCCAGGCGGCATCTAGCGCCAGATTGATGGCGTTAAATTCAATATGCGCGATGGAGTGCATCAGCGCCGCATGGCCTGCTACGGTATGGGGCGAGCGTTTGGGCACGGCGCGCGGGTGAATCATCAGGGGATGCGCCGGTCGACCGGGGCCTGAAAGGGCTTTCAAAACAACCGTTGTGTCGCAGGCCAGTGCCGAGGCGGCAGCGCACAAGGCTTGCACCGCCGCCACTTTCTGGGCGGGATCGGCCAGCGTGAATGCAGCCAGGGCTTGTGCGCGGAGTTCCATACCTACAATTCTAGGTATTACCCAACCCTTTTTAGGAATTCCCGTGGCCGTTTACGAACTTGACCAAATCAGCCCCATCATCCCCGAGTCCGCCTATGTGGCTGACAGCGCCCAGGTCATGGGCAATGTGCAACTGGGCGAGCACAGCAGCGTCTGGTTTGGTGCGGTGATCCGCGGTGATACCGAGCACATTCACATCGGCGAGGGCAGCAATATTCAAGACGGCAGTGTGCTGCATGCAGACTTTGGCGTCCCGCTGACCATCGGCAAGCGTGTCACGGTGGGGCATAAAGTGATGTTGCATGGCTGCACGATTGGCGACGGGACCCTGATCGGTATTGGCGCGGTCATTCTTAACAACGCCAAGATAGGCAAAGACTGTTTGGTGGGTGCAGGCTCCTTGGTGACCGAAGGGAAAGTATTTCCAGATGGCTCGGTCATCATGGGTAGTCCGGCCAAAGTGGTGCGCAGCCTTAGCCCTGAGCAAATACAAGGCGTGCACCTGATGGCCCAGCATTACATCGACAACGCGCTACGCTATAAAGCTTCATTCAACAAAATTGCCTAAAGAAGTTCTGTATAAGTCCATAGTCGTGATTGCGAGCGCAGCGAAGCAATCCATTTTGGCTTGCCAAGCTTGCATGGATGGATCGCCGCGTCGCTGTGCTCCTCGCGATGACGGGCTTATGCAGACCTTCCCTAAGTCTTTACATTTACGCGTAGCTGGTCCGACCGGCCAGATCTTTTCCGGAGGCCATGGTGTCCCAATTGCATAAATTTATATTCGATGGCCTGCCGGTGCGCGGCGTGCTGGTGCAGTTGACTGACACCTGGACCGAGATATTGCGTCGGCGTGCGTCGAACACCCAGCATGGCGCCTACCCGGCGCCGCTGCGTGACATGCTGGGGCAAATGACGGCGGCCGCTACGCTGATGCAGTCCAACATCAAGTTTGACGGCTCGCTCACGATGCAGATCATGGGCGACGGGCCAGTGAAGTTAGCCGTGGTGGAAGTGCAGCCTGATTTGGCTTTGCGCGCCACTGCAACCCTGATAGGCGTGCTGCCCGAAGCGGCCAGTTTGAGCCATATGGTGAACGCGCGTAACCAGGGCCGCTGTGCGATCACGCTCGATCCTAAAACCAAATTTCCGGGGCAGCAGCCCTACCAAGGCGTGGTGCCCTTGTTTGACGACGATGGGGTCCCGATAGAACGCCTGTCTGAGGTGCTAGAGCACTACATGCTACAAAGCGAGCAACTGGACACCACCTTGATGCTGGCAGCCAATGGCACCATGGCGGCCGGCCTGTTGATCCAGCGCCTGCCGGTGCAAGGCGCTGGCAATCTGGAAGGCAGCATGGTCAGCCGCGAGAACGAAGATGCGATTGGCCGCAACGAGGATTACCAACGTATCGCCATTCTTGCCAAGACCCTCCAAGCGGAGGAATTACTCAGATTAGACGCAGACACGATTTTGCGCCGCCTATTCTGGGAAGAGTCCCTCACGCGTTTTGAACCCCTGCATGGTGCCAATGGACCGCGCTTTGCCTGCAGTTGCAGCCGCGAACGGGTGGCCCGAATGATCGTATCGCTGGGTGCGGACGAGGCGCATAGCGTGATCGAGGAGCGCGGTGAGTTGGAAGTAGCTTGCGAATTTTGCGGTGTGCAATACCGCTTTGACCCGGTGGACACAGCACAATTGTTTGTCGATCCGACGCGCCAGGCTGCGCCGGGAAGCAGTGCGCATTGATCTGCACGAAACGACGCGTCTAATTTCATCTGCGCGCTGGATAAGCGCAAGGCTTTCAGCGCATCGCAGCCGCTTGTAAGTCGCTAAACAAGCGGTGTTCGCAGTCGGCGTCCGAGCACTTGTCGCATAGCCAACGCCAATTGCTTCTTGCTTGCGGTACGGTTGATGCGCTGGGCTCCAGCACCGCCAGCGCCCCCGCCAAGCGCTGAGGGCCTTGCCCGTATACCATGCTAAAGGCCAAGCCCTCGCGCTGCAAGACTTCGCGCAATCGCGCATCGACGCGCGCGCGCATTTCCGGCCCGTCACGCTGAATTCCGTCCGCCCGCCAGGGCAGGTCCAGGCCGGTGACCAAGGTGTGCTGGTAGATGCGCTGATGGTTTAGCGCAAAAGGAAAGAGCGAGGGGTCTTGAAACAGCACATCGTTGTAGATAGCGGTCATCAGAGGGCTGGTGTCTGCGATCAGATAATCGGCGTCTATCGCTTGTTCGGCAAGTTCCGCCTGGGCTTGGGCTATCGCATGTTGTTCGTTTGCGTGGGGGGTGCGGCCGTGTTGATCACACCATTGGCGCAGCACTTCATGGGCCACCACAACTTTTGCACCACGGGTTTGCCAATGGGCTTGCAGTGCCAAGACTAAGCTTGATTTTCCAGTGCACTCAGCACCGAGCACCGCGATTTTTAGGGGCTGCGCCATGTGCCTGAAGCCCAAATGGCACAAGCGGTCTTACTTGACCACTTGCACAAATATCTCATTGGACTTGACCATGCCCAATTCGGAGCGGGCTTTCTCTTCGACGATTTCCAGACCCTCGCGCAGATCACGGATTTCGGCTTCCATCCGCTGATTGATTTGATCTGCGCGTGCATTACTCTGCTTTTGAGCGCTTAACTCTTGCCCCAGGCGCGCCACATTGGGAATGCTGCCACGCCCGAACCACAGCTGCGCCTGCAAGACCAGCAGGAGCAGAAGTAAGGCGGCGGGGAGGAGGCGCAGTTTCATGGCAAGCCTAAATCAGATTAGCGCAAATTGTAAAAGGCTGAGCGACCCGGGTACACCGCCACTTCGCCCAAGTCTTCTTCGATGCGCAGTAACTGGTTGTATTTAGCCATGCGGTCCGAACGGCTGAGCGAGCCGGTTTTAATTTGGCCGGCATTGGTGCCCACCGCAATATCGGCAATCGTGGTGTCTTCGGTCTCGCCGGAGCGGTGGCTGATGACGGCGGTGTAACCGGCGCGCTTGGCCATTTCAATGGCGGCAAACGTTTCGGTCAGCGTGCCGATCTGGTTGATCTTGATCAGAATGGAGTTGGCAATGCCCTTGTCTATGCCTTCTTTCAAAATCTTGGTGTTGGTGACAAACAAGTCGTCACCGACGATTTGGACTTTTTTGCCCAGACGGTCAGTCAGCAGTTTCCAGCCGTCCCAGTCGCCTTCGGCCATGCCGTCTTCGATGCTGATGATGGGGTATTTGTCCACCCAGGTGGCGAGCATATCGGTCCATTGCTGCGCGTCCAGGCTCAGGCCTTCGCCAGCGAGTTCGTACTTGCCGTCTTTATAAAACTCGGAGGCGGCGCAGTCCAGGCCTAAGGCAATTTGCTCGCCCGCCACATAACCGGCTTTTTCGATGGCTTCCAAAATCATCTGGATAGCGGCTTCATGGCCCGGCACATTCGGTGCAAAGCCGCCTTCGTCACCCACTGCCACGCTCATGCCTTTGTCATGCAATATTTTCTTGAGCGCGTGGAACACTTCGGCCCCGTAGCGCAGGGCCTCTTTGAAGGTCGATGCACCTACCGGAATAATCATCAGCTCTTGCAAGTCCAGGTTGTTGTTGGCGTGCGCACCGCCGTTGACTACATTCATCATGGGTACCGGCATTTGCACGGCCGCCATGCCGCCAAAGTAGCGGTACAAAGGAAGCCCGGCTTCTTCTGCCGCAGCCCGGGCCACGGCCATGGATACGGCCAACATGGCGTTGGCACCCAAGCGGCTTTTGTTTTCGGTGCCGTCCAGGTCGATCAAGGTCTTGTCTAGAAAAGCCTGCTCGGAAGCATCCAAACCCAGAATCGCTTCGGAGATTTCGTTATTGATGTGGTCCACCGCTTTGAGCACGCCTTTGCCCAGGTAGCGCAGTTTGTCGCCGTCGCGCAGCTCAATCGCTTCGCGCGAACCGGTGGATGCGCCCGAGGGCACGGCAGCGCGGCCCATGGTGCCGGACTCCAGCAGTACATCACACTCGACCGTCGGGTTGCCACGGCTATCCAAAATTTCCCGACCCACAATATCCACAATCGCGCTCATCTTCTTCCTTGCAAAAAAATAGTCACACCGGGGCGGCTACGCCCTCGAGCAAAACCATGTTGAAAAACTTCGTGGCACCGGTGCGCTTGGCGCGGGCGCGGGTATACAGTTCGCCGTGGTACCAATCTCTGGCCGCTGTAAAACTGGGAAAGCGCAGCAGGGCCATGCGCCCGGGCTGCCAGTCGCCTTCCATCACTTCCAGCGCGCCGCCGCGCGCAAGGTACTCACCACCTGCCTGCGCTACCGATTCAGGGGCCGAGGCCATGTACTGCTTGTACTGCTCCATGTCAGTGATCTGCATGTCCACAATGATGTATCCGTAGGCCATAGCGTGTTTAGTTGAAATTATTTTCAAGAAAACCGGCGCGCTTGGTCACAGCGTCCAGCGCCAGCAGGGTTTCCAGCAAGGCTTTCATATGGTGCAGGGGCACGGCGTTGGGGCCGTCGCTCATGGCTTGCGCCGGGTTGGGGTGCGTCTCCATAAACAAACCGGCAACGCCGACGGCAACCGCCGCGCGGGCCAGCACCGGCACCATCTCGCGCTGCCCGCCGCTGCTCGTGCCTTGCCCGCCGGGCAACTGCACCGAATGCGTGGCATCAAACACCACGGGCGCGTTGGTGTTACGCATGATGGCCAGGCTACGCATATCGCTGACTAAATTGTTGTAGCCAAAACTGGCGCCGCGCTCGCAGGCCATGAAGTTGTCTTCTTCTAGGCCAACTTCACGCGCTGCCGCGCGGGCTTTGTCGATGACGTTTTTCATGTCACCCGGCGCGAGAAACTGGCCTTTTTTAATGTTCACCGGTTTACCCGATTGCGCCACGGCGCGGATGAAATCGGTCTGGCGGCACAAAAAGGCCGGCGTTTGCAGCACATCGACCACGCTGCTGACCTGCGCGATTTGCTCTTCACTGTGGATGTCGGTGAGCACCGGCACCTGCAGCTCGCGCTTCACCTTGGCCAAAATCTCCAGGCCTTTGTCGATGCCAGGTCCGCGAAACGTGCTGCCGCTGGAACGGTTGGCCTTGTCAAAACTGCTTTTGAAAATAAAAGGAATGCCCAAGCTAGCGCATATTTCTTTCAGCGTGCCTGCGGTGTCCATTTGCAATTGCTCGGACTCGATCACGCAAGGCCCGGCAATCAAGAAAAAGGGCTGATCCAGCCCGACCTCAAAGCCGCACAGCTTCACGCAGCCACCTTGAGGTTTTTGCCATCGCGCTGGTGGTCCAGCGCCGCTTTGATAAACGCATTGAACAAAGGATGGCCATTCCAAGGGGTGGACTTGAATTCCGGGTGGAACTGCACGCCTACAAACCAAGGGTGCACGCTTTGCGGCAGCTCTACCATTTCGGTGAGTTGCTCGCGCTGGGTCAGCGCCGAAATCACTAGACCGGCAGCGCGCAAGCGGTCCAGGAAATGCACATTGGCTTCGTAGCGGTGGCGGTGGCGCTCAGTCACCACATCGCCGTAAATCAGGTGCGCGATGGTGTTCTTGGCCACGTCAGAGCTTTGCGCGCCCAAGCGCATGGTGCCGCCCATATCGGAATTGTGGTCGCGGGTTTGGATGGTGCCGTCTTTGTCTTTCCACTCGGTAATCAGCGCAATCACCGGGTTGGGGCTGTCCGGATCGAACTCGGTGCTGTTGGCGTCTGCCAGGCCGGCCACGTGGCGCGCGAACTCGATGGTGGCCACTTGCATACCCAGGCAAATGCCCAAATAAGGCACTTTGTTTTCTCGGGCAAAACGTGCTGCGCTGATCTTGCCTTCGATGCCGCGTTTGCCAAAGCCGCCGGGTACCAGTACCGCGTCAAATTTCGCCAGTTGCTGCAGCGTCTCTGCGGTGATGGTTTCCGAATCGATGTAATGAATTTTTACCTTGACATGGTTCTTCATGCCCGCGTGGCGTAGCGCTTCATTGAGCGATTTGTAGCTGTCTGACAGGTCGACGTATTTGCCGACCATGGCGATGGCGACTTCGCCTTCGGGGTGTTCGGTCGCGTACACCAAATCGTCCCAGCGCTGGAGTTTGGCGGGGGGCGTATTGAGGCGCAGCTTGTCACAAATCAGGCCGTCAAGGCCTTGCTCATGCAACATGCGCGGCACTTTATAAATCGTGTCCACGTCCCACATGGAAATCACGCCCCAAGGGGGCACGTTGGAAAATAGGGATATTTTCTGGCGCTCTTCGTCAGGGATAGGCCGATCAGCCCGGCACACCAAGGCGTCCGCCTGGATACCGATTTCGCGCAATTGCTTGGCGGTGTGCTGGGTGGGTTTGGTTTTGAGTTCACCGGCAGCGGCAATCCAAGGCACATAGCTCAGGTGGACAAAAGCGCTGTGGTTCGGGCCCATTTGCAGGCTCATTTGGCGCACGGCTTCCAAAAAGGGCAGTGACTCGATGTCTCCCACGGTGCCGCCAATTTCCACAATCGCCACATCTACCGCATCGGGCTCGCCCAAACGGGCGCCGCGCTTCACAAACTCCTGGATTTCATTGGTCACATGCGGAATCACCTGCACCGTCTTACCCAGGTAGTCGCCACGGCGTTCTTTGTCTAATACGCTTTTATAAATTTGGCCGGTGGTGAAGTTGTTGGACTTGCGCATGCGCGTTTCCACAAAACGCTCATAGTGGCCCAGGTCCAGATCGGTTTCGGCACCGTCATCGGTCACGAAAACCTCGCCATGTTGCAGCGGCGACATGGTGCCCGGGTCTACATTGAGGTAGGGGTCCAGCTTGATGAGGGTGACTGTCAGGCCCCGCGACTCAAGAAGCGCGGCGAGGGAGGCCGATGCAATTCCCTTGCCCAGGGAAGACACCACACCGCCGGTGACGAAGACAAATTTGGTCATGTCAGAGTGCGAACCCAATGGTTCGGTAAGCTGGTAAGGCGTGATTATAGGTGTCTGCTACATTGCGCTTTGTAGCTGCTGCTGCTATCGCAGCGGTACAAAACGGGGCGAAAACGCATGGATTTGAACGGTAAACATATTGTTTTAGGCCTGACCGGCGGCATTGCCTGTTACAAGGCGGCGTATTTGTGCCGCTTGCTCGTCAAAGAGGGGGCAGAGGTGCAGGTGGTGATGACCGAGGCGGCTGCCCAATTCATCACGCCGGTGACCATGCAGGCCCTAAGTAACCGCACCGTCTATGTATCCCAATGGGACGCGCGCGAGCCCAACAATATGGCGCATATCAACCTGAGCCGCGAGGCGGACGCTATTTTGGTTGCCCCGGCAAGTGCCGATTTCATGGCCAAGCTTTTGCATGGCCGTGCCGATGATTTGCTCAGCCTGATGTGTTTGGCGCGCCCGTTGGAGCGCGTGCCCTTGCTGTTGGCCCCGGCCATGAACCGCGAAATGTGGGCGCACCCGGCCACGCGCCGCAACATGGAGCAGTTACGTGCCGATGGAGCACAAGTGCTGGGCGTTGGCGAAGGCGATCAGGCGTGCGGCGAAACTGGCGATGGCCGCATGCTCGAGCCCGAAGAATTGCTCGAAGACCTGATCGCGCACTTTCAGCCTCAAGTTTTGTCCGGGCGCCGGGTACTTATTTCGGCGGGCCCCACGTTTGAAGCCATCGACCCGGTGCGCGGCATCACCAATTTATCCAGTGGAAAAATGGGTTTTGCCTTGGCCCGAGCGGCCCGGGACGCGGGTGCAGATGTCACCTTGGTCGCCGGGCCGGTCCACCTGGAGGGGCCGCGCGGTGTGCGGCGCATCAACGTGCGCTCCGCGCTGGAGATGGACGCGGCTTGCAGCGCGCAGGCCCAGCAGGCCGATGTGTTTATCGCTACCGCTGCCGTCGCCGACTGGCGCCCTGCCAGCGCGCAAACGCAAAAAATAAAAAAGCAAGGCGACGGCCAAGTGCCCAGCCTTGCTTTTGTGGAAAACCCGGACATTCTGGCCGCGATAGCGGCTTCAGAACGTGCCCGCAGTGGCGCCTTGTACTGCGTCGGTTTTGCAGCTGAAAGCCAAGATTTAGAAGCCCAGGCCAAGGCCAAGCGGCTGCGTAAAGGTGTGCCAGTGCTGGTGGGTAATATCGGCCCGGCCACCTTCGGGCAGGACGACAATGCTTTGCTTTTGATAGATGCCCAGGGCACGCTAGAAATGCCGCGTAATTCCAAGCCGGCGCTGGCGCGCATACTGGTAGCTGAAATTGCCAAGCGCTTGCCCGTCCCTAGGGCAACTTGATAGGTCAAGCGCTCACTTTCCCTTTTTAATGTTCTTCCCTCATGCAAATCGACGTCAAAATTCTCGATCCGCGCTTGGCCGACCAGTTGCCCGCTTACGCGACCCCGGGCAGCGCGGGGCTGGACTTGCGCGCTTGCCTGGACGCGCCCCTAACACTTGCGCCAAACGCCTGGCAACTCGTGCCCACCGGCATGGCCATGTATTTAAAAGACCCGGCCTACGCAGCCCTGATCCTGCCGCGCTCGGGGCTCGGCCATAAGCACGGCATCGTGCTGGGCAATTTGGTGGGCTTGATAGACAGCGATTACCAGGGCCAGCTTATGGTCAGCGCCTGGAACCGCAGCACCGTGCCCTTTGTGATCGAGCCCATGGAGCGCATTGCCCAGCTGGTCATCGTGCCGGTGGTGCAGGCGCAATTCAATATCGTGCAGGCCTTCCCCGAGACTGAGCGCGGAGAGGGCGGCTACGGGTCGACCGGTAAAAAATAGTCAGATCAAAAAGCTAGAACAACTTAGTGAAAGGTACGCAGTTCAGGTACCGGTTCGGCTAACGCCTCAATGCGGAAAAAGCCGGTTCCTGTGGAACCGCGCTCTCGCTCCTCATCCGTAGACGCACGCACGGACTCGACCCGGATACGCAAGCGAATTGCGATACCCGCCAGTGGGTGGTTGGCGTCCAAGACCACGTGCTCGGGGTAAATATCGGTAACGGTATACAGCGCCTCGCGCGGCGCCTCGGGGTGGCAACCCTCGGGCAAAGCTGAGCCCTCGATGGTCATCCCAACTTCCAACTCGGAAGGAAATAAATGTCTGGGTTCCAGAAACAGCAACCGATCATTGAAGTCGCCAAAGGCTTGTTCTGGTTCGATCTGCAATTGCACGGAGGCGCCGGCTTCGTGGCCTTGCAACGCTTCTTCGATGGCCGGCAGCAAGTCTTTCCCACCGACTAGAAACTCGACCGGCTCGTCTAAAACGTCCAATTCCTCGCCCAGGGTATCGCTCAAAACCCAAGTTAGTGCGACGACGCAATGTGATGTGATTTCCATCAGACAATTGTCGCAGTTTCTTTTCCTTCTTGTGCCCCTAGGACCCCACTATGCAAATTAACCGAGCCCTGCCCCTGCTGGGAGGAATATCCCCTGCCCAGTTTATGAAAAAGCACTGGCAGAAAAAACCCTTGCTGATACGCCAAGCTATACCGGGCATGCGAGCCTTGTTGGATCGGGCCGAGTTGGTCGATTTGGCGGCGCAGGAAGATGTTCAGTCCCGATTGGTGATCCAAACCCCGCAATCGGCGAGCCGTCCGTGGCGTTTGCGCCATGGGCCTTTTAGTCGCAAAGCCTTGCCTCCCTTCAAACAAAGCGGCTGGACTTTATTGGTGCAAAGTGTTGATTTACTGGATGCGCGCGTACATGCCCTGCGCGAGCAATTTCGCTTTGTGCCTGATGCGCGCCTGGACGACGTGATGATTAGTTATGCCACGGACGGGGGAGGCGTGGGTCCGCATTTTGATAGCTATGACGTGTTTTTGCTGCAGGCACAGGGACGCAGGCGCTGGCGATTTGGACGTCAGAAGGACTTGCGCCTGCAAGAGGATATGCCGCTGAAGATATTGGCCAGTTTTGTGCCTGAACAGGACGTGGTGCTGGAGCCGGGCGATATGCTGTATTTGCCGCCGCGCTATGCCCATGACGGGGTGGCCGAAGGGGAGTGCATGACCTATTCCATCGGGTTCCGTGCCCCAGACCGAGTGGAGTTGGCCCAGGCCCTTTTGCAAGGCCTTGCCGAGCAGACTGGCGACACGCTGGCGCGCCAGCTGTACGGCGACACAAAACAAATTGCAACGTCCAATCCCGCTTCCATCCCTGTGGCTATGCAAGCCTTCGCCCAGAAAGCAATGGAGCGGGCATTGCGTGACCCGCGCGCGCTCGCACGCAATCTGGGGGAGTACTTAACCGAACCGGCGCCGCAGGTTTGGTTTGCCCAGGTGCCTGGGGAGCACGATTTGGACCATGGGGTACGGCTAGACCGGTGCACTCGGATGTTGTACGACCAGCAGCATATTTTTATCAACGGTGAGAGTTTTCAAGCCAGCGGCAGGGATGCTAAGTTGGTCCGGCAGCTTGCAGACCAACATAGTTTGGATTCCCGTCTTTGCGCCCGCTTGAGTCCTGCAGCCAGAGAATTACTAGTGCAATGGTTGGAAGATGGGTGGTTGCAGGCCCTAAATTAACCTAGCTTGATGACGCTTTGGGCGGGGAAATTCACCCGCGCTGGCACTTTTGTGGTGCGCCAATGCGGCATAAAGGGTTTACCCGAATCAAATCTTGTATACTCAGATGCTCTGGCGAAAAGAGGTCGAATGCTTTTTGTCGGGGTTCGGGTGGTACCCCGCCTGAACAATTTCCGGAAATTGTTTCGTTAACTCAATTTATTTTCATATTATGAACAAATCACTAGTTTTGGCAGCTGTTATCGCTGCTGCTGCTTTGGCCGCCTGCGGTAAAAAAGAAGAAGCAGCTCCTGCACCCGCACCAGCACCTGCTGCTGCACCCGCTGCTGATGCACCTGCTGCACCTGCTGCACCTGCTGCTTCGGAAGCCGCCAAGTAATATTTACTTGCAAGGAAAAAAACCACCGCAAGGTGGTTTTTTTTCGTCTGCATTATCTTCTCGACAGCACTTGGCGTGCCGGGCTTTTTATTTCAGATCGTTAGCCAAGACTTTCAAAATCGTGCGCGCGCTTGCCGAGGTATCGTTAGCGCCCGTGGAGTTCAGAACTTTGATCGTCGTGGTATCTCCCTGTGTTTTTAGTTCAATTTGGAATTTCGACGCGACGACATCTTTGGCGCCGCCCAATTTGAAATTTTTGATCTTGTCTAAAAAACTGGCGTCTGCATCATCTTTGGCGCTTTGTACGTAGCGCACAAAATATAAGCCTTTAGCCCGGTCCCGGTCTTCCACCGAGAAACCTGATCGGTCCAAGGTTAAACCTACGCGTCGCCACGCCCGGTCAAAAGTCTCCGATAACTGTACAAAAGCAGCTTGCCCGCCGCTTTCCACCAAGGTGGCTACGGGTTTGGCAATCCCAGCCTCGGCCGTTAGGGCTTGCGTGTTCTTGCTTGGCGCCAATTTGCGCATCAGCAGGCCTAGGTACTCCGCTTCGGTTTCAGGGTCGGTAGGACCTACTTGCCAAGTAGTGGAGTTGCCACGCTCATTGATGTAAACCTCCACCATACTGCGGTAACTGATAAAAATTTCGGTATCGCCATTTGCGTTACGTTCAAGTCGGGTTCGAAATTTGCGACGCTCAGGGCTCGAGTAGAGATTTTCAAAGAACCTGGACAGCGCGCTTCGAATCATGTCTTGCGGAATACGCGCTTTGTTTTCCACCCACTCCGATTCCATGATTCCCACATCGGACAGCTCAGTTTCTAGCGGAAAGCCGTTTTCCTGCCAAAAGTCTTTGAGAGGTGCCCACAAGGCTTCAGGCGTCCGTTTCACCACTAACCAGCGCTGATTACCAATACGTTCGACCCGAATATCCGCTACTTCCAGGGGCGCGATCGTGCTTCCTGAATTCGTTGGCTCAGCATTTTTTGAACCCGAAGCCGATACTGCACCGTTAACCACGGTGTAGCGTGTGTCTTTGGCCAATTGCGTCAGGTCCGGTGGAACCGCCAATTGCGTTGGTTTCGCAGCAGACTTGTAGTCCACTTTGCCACCTTCCAGCACGGAACAGGCGCTGATGGACAGCGCGGTAACCAATAAAGCGAACGGGAATGTTGATTTCACAAAAGACCTTAGAAATGCAGATTTCAAATTAAACCGGTGGACTTTAAGAGCTGGTCCAAGGCCGGGCGTAAATTCTCACTAAACGGAGTCAGCGGCAAACGGATGGCCTGACTGCAAAGCCCCATGCGCGCGGCTGCCCATTTGACAGGGATCGGATTGGCTTCTACGAACAAGCCTTTGTGCAGCGGCAGTAAGCGGTTTTGAATTTGCATGGCAGTACGGGTATCACCAGCCAGTGCTGCAACACAGAGTTCGTGCATGAGCCGCGGGGCGATATTGGCGGTAACGCTGACATTTCCGTGACCGCCGCACAGCATCAGGGCCACAGCGGTCGGGTCGTCACCCGAGTAGATCGCGAAGTTCGCGGGAGCATCTTTGATAAGCCATTGGGCGCGCTCGATGTTGCCGGTCGCCTCTTTGATACCCACAATGCCCGGCACCTGCGCCAGCCGCAGCACCGTTTCATGCGCCATATCCGCCACGGTACGACCAGGGACGTTGTAGAGCACCATGGGCAAGTCCACGGCACCGGCAATAGCGCTGAAGTGTTGGAATAAGCCTTCTTGCGTAGGTCGGTTGTAATAAGGGACTACTTGTAATTGGCAATTGGCGCCTACGGACTTGGCGAACTCGGCTAATTCAATGGCTTCTTTGGTGGAGTTGGCCCCACAACCGGCCATGATGGGAACTTTCCCTGCGGCCTGTTGCACCGCCACACGGATGATTTCGCAATGTTCTTCTACCGTTACGGTGGGCGATTCACCCGTCGTTCCCACCACGCAAATGCAATCGGTGCCTTCCTGGATGTGCCAGTCGATCAGGCGCCGCAAGGCGGGATAGTCCACCGCACCGTTGTCCAGCATAGGGGTGATCAGGGCAACAATGCTGCCGCGTATGGGCGAAAAATGGCTTGGCATGTGGGGCTTTTAGATATATGAGCCGCGCGGGTACCGCAGGGCAAGCGCGTCATTTTAGCGAGCGCGTCGGCGCTGTCGATCCCGTGCTGGTATCTCGCACTGCGGCGATTCTTTGCACAGCCCTTGGCGGCTCGCTATCGATGCCGCATTCATAGGCCACCACCTGCAGGCTTTGGCACAGCTCCAGCAGCTCACCCGGTCGCAACAAAAACTCTGGCCGGCGCGGCCGCCCGAAGCGTTCTTGGCCAAGGGCAAAAGTTTCGTAAAGCAAGACGCCACCTTCAGCCACGCTTGCAATGAGGCTGGGCCAAAGCGGACGCCATAGGTAATTACAAACAAGCACGGCGTCAAACTGGCGTGTCTTGTGCCCATCGCTCAAAGGCCAGGGATGGTTTTCGAGGTCTGCTTCAATCAATTCGGCCCCGGGGACCGCGGCGCGGGCCGCCGCAATATCGAGGTCCACGCCGGTGACTTGGTGACCCAGGCTATACAAGTAACGCAAATGCCTGCCGCTGCCGCAAGCGACATCGAGCACGCGCGAATGCGGTTGCAGCAAATGGGCCCAGCGCACAAGCCAGGGAGAAGGACCTGCCAGAGGCCCGTCGTGGTGGGGATTCATCGAGGCTTAACTTCATCTTTGAGCGCATTCATCACCATGCGCTCCACAATGCTTGGCGCAAACAGTTTGATAAAACGACCGAACTTGCCCGCAGTCGTCATCACCACTTCCCGCTCGCGCGCCTGCATGCCTGCGATGATGAGTCGGACGCAATGGGCCACGCTCATACCCTTGTCCTCACGCAAACCGCTGCTGCCTGCCGCATGGCCTTTGGCATTGAGGCCGTGGTAGCGGATTTGGGTCAGCACCACGCCTGGGAAGGCAGTCGTCACGCTGACACCCGACGGCGCTAATTCCAAGCGCAGTGCCTCGAAAAAACCAGTCATGGCAAATTTGGTAGCGCTGTAGGCCGTACGCCCTGGCACTCCGATCAGCCCTGCGAGCGAGGACACGGCGACGATCCGGCCTTTGCGCGCTTGGAGGTGCGGCAGTGCTGCGTGGGTACACCACACGCTGCCCCACAAATTCACCTGCATCAGTTGCTGGTACCAATGCAAATCTTGCGCCTCCACGTCGGCAAATAATGCTTGCGCTGATACGCCGGCGTTGTTTACTAAGGTGTCGATGTGACCGAAATGCGCTACCGCTTGCGCGATCAGCGACCGGCATTGGTCCTCCTGCGCCACATCGGTCGGCACGACCAGGCAGTGCGCACCCAGCGCACGGCATTGCGCCGCGGTGTTTTCCAGGCCTTGCGCCGAGCGCGCAGCTAACACCAGAGCCAGCTTGGCGCCATGGTGTTGCGCCAACTGGCGGGCCATTTCCGCCCCTATACCATCGGACGCGCCGGTAATGATGACGACATGCATATCGCTGGTAACAGTGGTGTTCATAACGAGGGGCGTTCCATGGGCTGCATATGAGGCAAGGCTAAAAGCAAGCCCACAACTGATCGGTGAGCATGATCACCAGTTGGGGATTGCTATACAAATAAAACACGCCGCCCAGGGCGAAGGCAAGGGCCAGGCCTAGTAGCGCTCGATTGGCGTGGCTTTTTTGCCGCTCGCCGGGTACCGCGTTTGTGTCGTCCATGCCTAATGTGACGGACTTAGGCCAGGCGCCCGGACAATAGCAGCTTCTTTGATAGGCAGGTTCACCAAACCGGCAAATATTCCCAGTGCAATTGCCAGGTACCAGGCCACGTCATAACTACCGGTGCTGTCATACAGATAACCGCCCAGCCACACGCCTAAAAAGGATCCGATCTGGTGGCTTAAAAACACAAAGCCACCGAGCATGGACAAATGCGCAACGCCAAAGATCTGCGCAATCGTGGCGTTCGTGGCTGGTATCGTGGACAGCCACAACAAGCCCATGATGGCGCTGAAGACATACACGCTCGTGGGCGACAGCGGCACACTGATAAATACCGCGATCACGACGGCACGCGCGAAATAAATGAAAGAAAGGATATAGCGCTTGGGCATGCGCTGTCCCAAGGCGCCCGAAATATAGGTACCAAATACATTGAACAGCCCGACAAGGGCTAGCGCATAACTGGCCACCTGCGGGCTCAGACCGTGGTCTTTGAGGTAGCTGGGCATATGGACACCGATAAAAACCACCTGGAATCCACAAACGAAATAACCAGCCATCAACAACTGGAAACTGGGGTAGCGAAAAGCTTCCACCAAGGCCTGCACAATGCTTTGCTCGCGCTGCGGGGCCGCGCCCACGCCAAATACGGGCTCGCGCAGGCCGCGCGCCAGAGGCAGTATCACCAAAGCCATAGCCGCCAGCGCCACCAGCGCGTTCTGCCAACCCAGGTTTTCGATCAAGCCGCCTTCAATCGGCACCATTAAAAACTGCCCAAAGGAGCCAGCCGCTGCGGTGACACCCATGGCCCAAGAGCGGCGTTCGGCCGGTACATTGCGCCCGATCACGCCGTAGACCACGGCATAGGTGGTGCCCGCCTGGGCGATTCCCAGCGTCACCCCCGTGGTCAGCATCAATTGCCAGGGCGTATCGGCATGCGCCATACCGATCAGGCCCAAGGCATATAACAGGCCTCCGGCAATCAGCACTCGAAACGCGCCAAAGCGGTCGGCCACCATGCCGACAAACACGCCTGCCAAGCCCCAGGAAATATTTTGAATCGCCATGGCCAAGCCATAAATTTGCCGTGTCCAGTCGTTTGCCTGCGTGATGGGCTGCAGCCACAGACCAAAGCCGTGGCGAATGCCCATAGACATGGTGACGATAGCCGCGCCACAGGCCAGAACTTGAAATAAAGGCAGTGCTGGCTGCGGTACGGAAGGGTTTTGCATAGGCTGGAATATAGCCATTGCCAGCGCATCGCCTTTGAACCCAGCCCAAACCGGGATCCGCTGACGACACGCTGGGCTCGCTATTAGCTGGATTTATATACAGTTAAATTTCGTCTTTCGAACTACAATCGCGCCCCATGTCAGCCAAAACTCCCACCCCAGTTGCGTCGGCCAAGTCCGCCGCCAATGCCTATTCCGAAGGCTCGATCCGTGTCCTCAAAGGACTGGAGCCGGTCAAACAGCGACCGGGCATGTACACCCGCACCGACAACCCGCTGCACGTTATCCAAGAAGTCTTGGACAACGCCGCCGACGAGGCCCTGGCCGGGCACGGCAAGAAAATAAAAGTCATATTGCACACCGACGGGTCCGTCACTATCGACGACGACGGACGCGGTATTCCCTTCGGTATGCACCCGGAGGAAAAAGCCCCGGTCATTGAGCTGGTGTTCACCCGGCTGCATGCGGGCGGCAAGTTTGACAAGGGAAAAGGCGGGGCCTACAGCTTTTCGGGTGGTTTGCACGGCGTGGGGGTGAGCGTTACCAATGCCCTGGCCAAGCGCTTGGAGGCAACTTCCTTTCGCGAAGGCGCGGTGGCGCACCTGGTGTTCCAAGGCGGCGACGTCACCCAAAAACTCTCCATCCGACCATTGGCCGAAGGCGACCGCAAGTCCGGCACCTCGGTGCGCGTCTGGCCGGATGGCAAATATTTTGAATCCTCTGCCCTGCCCATGGGTGACCTAGCCCATTTGCTTCGCAGCAAAGCCGTGCTGATGCCCGGCGTCACGGTCACCTTGCTGAACGAAAAAACCAAAGAAACCCAAACCTGGCTCTACAAAGGCGGCTTGCGCGACTACCTGACGCAGTCGCTCAATGGCGATCCGGTGATCCCGCTGTTTGAGGGCGAGGGTTTTGCCGACGGCAACAACGACAGCTTTGCCGAGGGCGAGGGCGCCGCCTGGTGCGTGGCCTTTACCGAAGACGGCCATCCGGTGCGCGAGAGTTATGTCAACTTGATCCCCACCAGCGCGGGTGGCACCCACGAAAGCGGCTTGCGAGATGGCTTGTTTAACGCCGTCAAAAGCTTTATCGAGATGCATGCCTTGTTGCCCAAAGGCGTCAAGCTCATGCCCGAGGACGTGTTTGCGCGCGCCAGCTATGTGCTGTCTGCCAAGGTGCTAGACCCGCAGTTCCAAGGGCAGATCAAAGAGCGCCTGAACTCGCGTGACGCGGTGCGTTTGGTATCGGGCTATGTGCGCCCGGCGCTGGAGTTGTGGCTCAACCAGCATGTGGATTACGGTAAAAGACTGGCCGAACTGGCCATCAAGGCCGCGCAAACCCGCCAGCGTGCAGGGCAAAAAGTCGAGAAGCGCAAAAGCTCTGGCGTAGCGGTCCTGCCCGGCAAGCTGACGGATTGCGAAAGCCGGGATTTGGCCTACAACGAGGTGTTTTTGGTAGAGGGCGACTCCGCGGGCGGCAGCGCCAAGATGGGGCGCGACAAAGAAAACCAGGCCATCTTGCCCCTGCGCGGCAAAGTGCTCAACACCTGGGAAGTGGACCGCGACCGGCTCTTTGCCAACACTGAAATTCACGATATCTCGGTGGCCATAGGCGTGGACCCACACGGGCCGGATGACACGCCCGATTTGAGCGGCCTGCGCTACGGCAAGGTGTGCATCTTGAGCGATGCGGACGTAGACGGTTCGCATATCCAGGTGCTGCTGCTCACCTTATTTTTCCGTCATTTCCCCAAACTGATCGAGGCCGGCCATGTGTATGTGGCGCGGCCCCCGCTGTTTAGGGTGGACGCGCCAGCGCGGGGTAAAAAACCGGCGTCAAAGGCCTATGCGCTGGACGCAGGTGAAATGGGCGCGATTTTGGACAAGCTGCGCAAAGAAGGCGTGCGTGAAGGCGCTTGGAGCATCAGCCGCTTCAAAGGACTGGGCGAAATGAATGCCGAGCAACTGTGGGACACCACGCTCAATCCCGATACGCGGCGTTTGTTACCGGTGGCTTTGGGGGTGATTGATTTTGCGGCAACCGAGTCTTTGATTACCAAGCTGATGGGCAAGGGCGAGGCGGCGGCGCGGCGCGAGCTGATGGAGTTGCATGGGGATTCGGTGGAGATTGACATTTGAGGTTCACTTGAGTGGCGCTTATCTCGATTGGACAGAAGCGGGGGCATGGGGGCTTCCTCATGGTGGGGTACCACAAATCGTCAGCCCCCAAGCCCCCGCCTGCGAAGACCACCTATTACTAAGAAAAACTACAAAACCTTTTTCCAAACTTTTATTTGTAGACCGGTCGCCAGGATGAATACATGATTACGCAAAAACCATTACAAAAATTTCTATGACCGACCAAACCACTTTCGATTTGCTGCCCGCACCCGAAGGCGACGATCAGCTCAACTTGGCCACCTATGCGCAGCGCGCTTATTTGGAATACGCGCTCTCCGTGGTGAAGGGCCGTGCCCTGCCCGATGTGTGCGACGGGCAAAAGCCGGTGCAGCGGCGCATTTTGTATTCCATGTCGCGCATGGGGCTGGGCTTTGGCGGGACCAATAACAACACGGGCGCCAAGCCGGTCAAAAGTGCGCGCGTGGTGGGCGATGTGCTGGGCCGCTTTCATCCGCATGGCGACCAGGCCGCGTATGACGCGCTGGTGCGCATGGCGCAGGATTTTTCGCAGCGCTATCCGCTGATTGATGGGCAGGGCAATTTCGGCTCGCGTGATGGCGATGGCGCTGCGGCCATGCGCTACACCGAAGCGCGGTTGGCCAAAATTACGAGTCTTTTGCTGGACGAGATCGACCAGGGCACAGTGGACTTTGTGCCCAATTACGACGGCTCTACCGAAGAGCCCAGCCAGTTACCCGCGCGCCTGCCGTTTGCGCTGCTCAATGGTGCTAGCGGCATCGCAGTCGGTCTGGCTACCGAAATCCCCAGCCACAATTTGCGCGAGGTGGCTGATGCCTGTGTAGCCCTGATCAAAAACCCCAAGACCAGCGACGAAGAATTGCTGGCGCTGGTACCCGGCCCGGACTACCCGGGTGGCGGGCAAATCATCAGTAGCAGTGCCGATATAGCCGATGCCTACCGCAGCGGGCGTGGCTCGCTCAAAGTGCGTGCGCGCTGGAAGATTGAAGACATGGCGCGCGGCCAGTGGCAACTGGTGGTGACTGAATTGCCGCCGGGCGTGAGCAGCCAGCGCGTGCTTGAAGAGATTGAAGAACTCACCAACCCCAAAGTCAAGGCGGGTAAAAAGGCTTTGTCGCAAGACCAGTTACAGCTCAAGGCCAGCATGCTGGCGGTCTTGGATTTGGTGCGTGACGAGTCGGGCAAAGAAGCGGCGGTACGCTTGGTCTTCGAGCCCAAGACCAGCCGCATCGAACAGCAAGAACTCATTACCGCGCTGCTGGCGCACACCAGTTTGGAAAGCTCCGCGCCCATCAACCTGACCATGGTGGGGCTGGATGGGCGGCCCACGCAAAAGTCGTTTCGCCAGATGCTGACCGAGTGGATTGCGTTTCGCCAGACCACGGTGGAGCGGCGCTCGCGCCACCGCCTGGGCAAGGTGCTGGACCGCATCCATATTCTGGAAGGGCGGCAATTGGTACTGCTCAATATCGACGAAGTGATTGCCATCATCCGCCAGTCGGATGAGCCGCGCAGCGCACTGATGGAGCGCTTTCGCCTGTCCGAGCGCCAAGCTGAAGACATCCTGGAAATCCGCCTGCGCCAATTGGCGCGCCTGGAGGCGATCAAGATCGAGCAAGAGCTATCTGAGTTGCGCGACGAGCAAAAAAAGCTCGAAGATATTTTGGACAACCCGGCCAGCCTGCGTCGGCTGATGGTCAAGGAAATCGAGGCGGACGCCAAAACCTTTGCCGATGCACGGCGCACCCTGATTCAGGCCGAGAAAAAAGCCGTGGCTGAAATCAAAATCGTCGATGAGCCGGTGACGGTAGTAGTCAGCGACAAAGGCTGGGTGCGTGCGCGTGGCGGCCACGGCCATGAGGCTGCGGGCTTTGCTTTCAAAGCGGGCGATGCGCTGTACGCCACCTTTGAATGCCGCAGTGTCGACACCTTGCTGGCTTTTGGCTCCAATGGCCGGGTGTATTCGGTAGCAGTGGCTTTGCTGCCCGGCGGGCGTGGAGACGGGCAGCCGCTCACTAGCCTCATTGAGCTGGAAGCGGGCACGCAAATCTTGCATTACTTTGCCGGCCCGGCTGCGGCGCAACTGCTGATTTCCAGCAGCGCGGGTTATGGTTTCATGGCCACCATAGAAAACATGATTTCACGCAACAAAGCGGGTAAAGCCTTTGTCACTTGCAATGCTGGGGAAAGCGTGTGCGCCCCTTCATTGGTTGCCGGTGCCAGCCTGCCAGCCCATGCCGCCACGCCTGCCACGGTGCAAAACGCGGGGCGGTCGCTGGTAGCACCCGCCACCGACGTGGCTTGCGCCTCCACGCTAGGCCGCATCCTCACCTTCAAGTTGTCCGAACTCAAGACCATGGAAAAAGGCGGGCGCGGTTTGATGCTTCTAGATTTAGACGGCAAAGACACGCTGGCCGGGGCCGCGGCCTACACCCGCAGCGTGCGCATTTCGGGCATTGGCCGGGGCGGCAAAGACCGCGAAGAGACGCTGGAAATCCGTAGCCTCAACAACGCCCGCGCCGCGCGCGCGCGTAAGGGCAAGGCGGCGGATCTGGGCTTTAAACCGGCTACGGTGGCGCGGGTGGAGTAGGGCCCATCGATCGCCACCACATCGCCCCAAGGCTTGTATGACAAAACTAAAATATGTGTCATACTTAACGTCATACAAAAAATAAAACCCGTATGACAAGGAGTCGCCATGCTGTCTGTTCGTCTATCTGAAACCATGGAGCGCGATTTGAAGCAGTTTTGCGCAGTCCACAAACTTAGCAAATCGCAAGTCGTGCAAGAAGCCCTGGCCGAGTATTTGGTGGCAGCGCAATCGCCGTCGCTTGGCACAACAGCGCCCGAACCGGATCTGTCGTTTCTGGCCCCGGATGATCCAATCCGTCAGTTCATCGGCATTGCCAAAGACGGCATGAGTACCGACGAACTCATGCGCATGACGCGTGGCGACGATTGGAATCAGCCGTGATATTGGTTGACACCAATGTGTTTGTGGACGTCATCCACTTGGACCCGATTTGGCTGGACTGGTCCTTGCGGGAACTGAGCAAAGCCAAAACGCAAACTATCGCGACCAACTTTGTGGTCTATGCTGAATTGCACACGCACGACACGGCGGGCCCGCATATCGATGCATTTCTTGAAAAATTGGGCGTCCAGATTCTGGATGTGTCCAGGCCAGCAGCGCAACAAGCCGCCCATGCGTTCAGAGCTTACCGCCAGCGCGGTGGCACCAAAACCGGCGTCCTGCCCGACTTCTTTATTGGCGCCCACGCCCAGGCCGAGGGCTACCCACTGCTCACGCGCGATGCGGGGCGCTACCACACTTATTTTCCAAAGATCAAGCTGATCTGCCCCTGACTAAGCAGCTTGAATACCTGTCGCGTCATGGTGCTGGGGCGCATGGTGGACAGTCGCCAGTGCGCGTTCCATTAATCCGGCGCCCGCGCCTCTGATTGTTTCCAGGTGTAGGCCAGCACCAGCCCAGCACTCAAGCCAGTGTTCTGCTGCACCAGCGGGCTGGCCTGATTAGCGGCGCCATGGACACTGTCGACGCGGCCAAAGGCGATCAGCCGGGTGTCGCGATTTAGCGGCCGGGACACCGAGCCCGACAGACGGGTGGTCAACAGGCCGGCATTGGCCTCGTAGCTTGCCCGCGTGGCTGTGGCTTCATTGGCGCTCACACCGTAAAACAAGGAATTCATAGCTTGGTTCGCCCAGACCAGGCTGATGCTGGTGCTGTAGGTCCATCCCCCGCGATCGCGGTGCGAGTAACTGAGTTCGGGCTCAAACACTGCGCCCCGGGTGGCCAAACCATTGCTCAGGTCAAAAACGCCCCGCAGCGGCAGGTCCAAGCGCCAGCGGTCAGCTTGCTCCGGGTCCGTGATATTCCAGCGCAAGCGCGGGCCGATTTCCACCAAGGTGCCCAGATCCGCCATCCCACGGCGCGCTACGGAATCGTCTGCGCGACCGCCCAGTGAACCGGAAATACCCAGATCCAGCTCAATGCGCGGCGTACTCATGGCCCGTAGATTGGCACCGCCGCCTTCAATGCGCAGCAACTCTCCCCGGTAAATGGCAAATGGAATCACTAACGCGCGTCCTATTGATTCGGAGGCCCCGGGGTAGGCTTGCTGCGACACGCCCAGGCCTACCGCGCCGATTTCCCACAAGGGCCGGCCCGATTCCTGTTGCGCGCAGGCTTGCGTGGCCAGGGTTAGCGTACCCAGTGCAGTGGCGGCGAAGAGGGCGCACCAGCGCAGTGCCGATGGGCACAGCGCCTTACTGATCGTGTTTCTCGGGGTGGGCGCTGGTACAGGCCTTTGCAGGTTCATAGGGTTTTCCGGTTGTTGTCAGGTCGATTATGTTGGCCCAGCCCCGTAAGGCATTGGCAAAGGGTCTTGCCCTGGCACCCAAAAACCTTATATTCGATGAAAATTAGTACGAATTTGGGCCTACTAGGTATAAATCCTAGATAGCCTATGCATAGAAATACCAATACCTGCATATCCAGTACCAATCTTGCAAGAGGGTTTCACTATCTTCGAGTTGTCAGTGTCAGGCACGTTCCCAACATTGAACACGGCTATCCACACCTATCCCTTATGGAGACTCTCGCATGAAATTTAAAACCCGCATCGTTGCCGCCGCCGCAGTGGCGGCATTTGTAGGAGGCGTCGCACAAGCCGCCACCGAACTGGTCATTGCCACCGTGAACAACGGCCACATGATCGAAATGGAAAAACTCAGCAAAAACTTTGAAGCTGCTAACCCCGACATCAAACTCAAGTGGGTTACGCTCGAAGAAGGCGTACTGCGCCAGCGCGTCACGACAGACATCGCCACCAAAGGCGGCCAGTTTGACGTGATGACCATCGGCATGTATGAAACCCCTATCTGGGGTAAAAAAGGCTGGTTGACCGAGCTCAAAGGCGATGCCAGCTACGACGCCGATGACATCCTGCCCGCCATGCGCAACGGCCTGAGCGTGGACGGAAAAATGTACGCTGCGCCTTTCTACGGCGAAAGCTCCATGCTGATGTACCGCAAAGACCTGACCGATAAAGCCGGTATCAAGTTTGCCGAGCGTCCCACTTGGAACGACGTGCGTGATGCAGCCGCCAAAATCCACGACCCGAAAAACGGCGTCTATGGCATTTGCTTGCGTGGCAAGCCGGGCTGGGGCGACAACATGGCCTTCTTGACCACCATGGCCAATAGCTTTGGCGCACAGTGGTTTGACATGTCCTGGAAACCCCAGCTTGAGTCCAAGCCTTGGAAAGAAGCCGTCACTTTTTACGTTGACTTGTTGACCAAATACGGCCCTCCCGGCTCGTCGGCCAACAGCTTTAACGAAATTTTGGCGCTGTACAACGAAGGCAAATGCGGCATGTGGATTGACGCCACGATTGCGGCATCTTTCATCACCGACCCCAAGCAGTCCAAAGTGGCTGACAAAGTCGCTTTTGCACAAGGCCCTTACAGCGTGACGCAAAAAGGCGCCAACTGGTTGTGGGCTTGGGCCTTGGCGATTCCGGCTGGCACCAAAAATGCCGCTGCTGCACAGAAGTTCGTCAACTGGGCGACTTCCAAGGACTACATCAACCTGGTGGCTAAAACCAATGGCTGGGCCCGCGTTCCTACCGGCACGCGCAAGTCCACCTACGCGAACCCCGAATTCCAAAAAGCTGCTGTCTTTGCTGCTGCGGAAAAAGCCGCTATCGATTCGGCCAACCCGAACGACAGCACCTTGCCCAAGTCACCCTATGTGGGCGTGCAATTTGCCGCGATTCCTGAGTTCCAGGCTATCGGTATTGCCGTGGGCCAGCAAATGAGCGCTGCCTTGGCGGGTAAGAGCACGGTCGATGCCGCGCTCAAAGCCTCGCAAGTCGCTGCTGACCGCGAAATGAAGAAAGGCGGCTACTACAAGTAAGCTGCAAAGAAGGCGGGCGCTTGCGGGCGTCCGCCTTTTTCTTTTTTACTATGTGCTGACCCCATCCCCATGAACCGCTTGCTCCCGCGTTTACTGCTGACCCCGGCTGTGGCAACCCTGCTGCTGTGGATGCTGGTGCCGCTGGCCATGACGGTGTATTTTTCGGTCATCCGCTACAACCTGATGCAGCCGGACCAGACCGGTTTTAACGGCCTGGAAAATTTCGAATACTTCCTGACCGACCCCTCGTTTTCCGCTGCCGTCCTCAACACCATCCTGCTGCTCGGCAGTGTGATTGTGATCACTGTGGTGCTAGGCATGGGCCTGGCGCTGCTGATTGACGAGGCCTTTCCCGGGCGCGCCGTCGTGCGTCTGCTTTTGATCTCGCCTTTTTTTGTGATGCCCACCGTCAACGCACTCTTGTGGAAACACATGATGATGCACCCCATCTACGGCGTGCTGGCGCAAGTCTCTATCTTCTTTGGTTTCACGCCGGTGGAGTGGCTGAGCGACCATCCACTGGTCTCCATCATCATCATGGTGTCCTGGCAATGGCTGCCGTTTGCCGCGCTGATTTTCATGACTGCGCTGCAAAGCATGAACCGTGAGCAACTCGAGGCCGCGCGTATGGATGGCGCCACTTATTTGCAGCAACTGCGCTACCTCTACATCCCGCATCTGGGCCGCCCGGTGGCGGTGGTGGTCATGATTGAACTCATCTTTTTGCTCAGCGTGTTTGCTGAGATTTACACCACCACCGGTGGCGGGCCGGGAGACGCCAGTACCAACGTCGCTTTTCTGATTTTTAAGCAAGCCTTGCTCAATTTCGATGCCGGTGTGGCCTCGGCAGGCGCATTGTTTGCGGTGCTGCTGGCCAATATCGCGGCGGCTTTTTTGATTCGCCTGGTTGGCAAAGACTTGGACAAATAAACCCCATGGCCCGCCGTTCCAAATATCCCTTGCCTTTGCTGATGCGCACCGCTGCGGCCTGGGTCATCACGCTGCTGCTTTTCTTTCCGCTGGGCTGGCTGGCGCTGATGGCGTTTAAGACCGAGTTGCAAGCCATCTCGGTGCCGCCGCTGTGGTGGTTCACGCCCACCTTGGACAACTTTCGCGAAGTGCAAGAGCGCAGCGACTATTTGCTCTACGCGCGCAATTCGCTGATCACCAGCGTGCTGTCCACCGTGATCGGTTTGATGATCGCCACACCGGCCGCGTATTCCATGGCCTTCTTCAAGAGCCGCCATACCAAAAACTTGTTGATGTGGATGCTGTCAACCAAGATGATGCCTGCCGTGGGCGCCTTGGTGCCTATTTATGTGCTGGCGCAAAAATCGCAGTTGCTCGATACGCGCACCGGTCTGGTCATCATTTTTATGCTGTCCAACCTGCCCATCATGGTGTGGATGCTGTATTCCTACTTCAAGGAAATTCCTAACGAAATTTTGGAGGCCGCGCGCATGGACGGCGCCACGCTGTGGCAAGAGTTTTACCGCGTTACCTTTCCGCTGGCCTTGGGCGGCTTGGCCTCTACCGGTTTGCTTTGCCTGGTACTCAGCTGGAATAAAGCCTTTTGGAGCCTGAACCTGAGCTCTGCCAAGGCCGGCACGCTGGCCACCCTGATTGCCAGCTACTCCAGCCCGGAAGGTTTGTTCTGGGCCAAGCTCTCGGCAGCGTCTTTGATGGCGATTGCGCCGATTGTGGTGTTTGGCTGGTTCAGCCAAAAGCAATTGGTGCAGGGCCTGACTTTTGGCGCGGTGAAGTAGCGCGCCCTATTTTTTTGACCGGACTGATTCTTCCTCATGGCCTATCTTCAACTTCACGGCATCGAAAAAAGTTTTGGCGAGTTGCGCGTCATCAAAGGCGTAGACCTGCAAATTCAAAAGGGCGAATTCATTGTGTTCGTCGGCCCCTCGGGCTGCGGCAAATCGACCCTGCTGCGCTTGATTGCAGGCCTGGAGCAGACCGACGGCGGCAGCGTGGTTCTTGATGGGCGCGACATCACCGAGGCCGCCTCCAGCGCCCGTGACCTGGCCATGGTGTTCCAAAGCTATGCGCTGTACCCGCATATGAGCGTGTTTGAAAACATGAGTTTTGCGCTCAAGCTGGCGCAAGTGCCGCAAGCGCAAATCCGCGAAAAAGTAGAGCGCGCTGCTGCCATCCTCAACTTGGGCGACTATTTGCACCGCAGGCCCAAAGAGCTCTCGGGCGGACAGCGCCAGCGCGTGGCTATTGGGCGGGCCATCGTGCGCGCACCCAAAGTGTTTTTGTTTGACGAGCCGCTGTCCAATCTGGACGCTGCGCTGCGCGGCCAAACCCGCATCGAAATTGCCAAACTGCACCGTGACCTCGGCGCCACCACGGTGTACGTGACGCATGACCAAGTGGAAGCCATGACCCTGGCTGACCGCGTGGTGGTGCTGCGCGATGGACGCATTGAGCAAGTGGGCACGCCGCTGGAACTCTACGACCACCCGGCCAATAGCTTTGTAGCCCAATTTATCGGCACACCACAAATGAATATGCTGGCCGTAAGCCTGGTGGCCGAACTGGCGCAGCGCTTTGCCTTGCCGGTGGCTGCGGACGGATTTATCGGCCTGCGCCCCGAGCACGTGATTTTGCAGCCGCAGGGCCAAGGCATGCTGCACATGCAGGTAGATTTGGTGGAAGCGCTGGGCGCTGAAACCCTGCTGTATTTGAGCAACGGCCAGGGCTTGCAACTGGTACTGCGCCAAAGCGCGCGCAGTGGCTTGCACAGCGGCCAAAGCGTTGGTATCGATTTGCAATTTGATTGCGCTCACTACTTCGATGCCCAAGGCCGCGCGCTGCGCCAGGGCGCCGCTTCTGTTTAGTTTCACGCACCCACCATGACCGCAGACGCTTCCACCTTGACCATGCTCCACTTGGGGCTGGGCTCTTTCCACCGCGCGCACCAAGCGCTGTACTTGCACCAACTTCAAGAAAGCGGAGACCGCCGCTGGACGTTGGCGGCGGGCAATATCCGCCCCGATATGCCCGAGACCCTGGCCGCGTTGGCGCAGCAGCAGGGCGCTTACACACTGGAAACGGTGACGCCCCAGGGCGATTACAGCTACACCCGCATCACCTCCATCGCGCAAGTGCTGCCGTGGGACGCGCAGCTCAGCAGCCTGCTGGCCGTGGGCGCCAGCGCAGCGACGCGCATCATTTCTTTTACCGTCACCGAAGCGGGCTATTACGTAGACGCGACTGGCCATTTGGACTTGGGTTTTACCGACTTGCGGGCCGACCTGGACGCCTTGCGCGCCGGGCGCGCGGGCAGCGCGATTTATGGCGCTTTGTGCGGCATCTTGCGAGCACGCATGCGCTCGGGTGCGGGCGCGGTTACTTTGCTCAACTGCGATAACCTGCGCCACAACGGCGAACGCGCCCGCAGTGGGCTCTTGCAATTTATCGAACTCCTGGGCGATAGCGCGCTGCGCGATTGGGTGTTGGCCCACACCAGCAGCCCCAATGCCATGGTGGATCGGATCACGCCTCGGCCCACGCCCGCCGTGCGTCAGCGCGTGCTGGCCGCTACCGGGGTCGATGACCCGGCGGCCGTCATGGGCGAGCGCTTTATCCAGTGGGTCATTGAAGACGACTTCATCGCCGGGCGCCCCGCATGGGAAACCGTGGGCGTGGAAATGGTCGACTCGGTGCAGGCCTACGAAGAGGCCAAGATTCGTTTACTTAACGCCACCCACAGCTGCATCGCCTGGGCCGGCACGCTGCTGGGTTACACCTATATCCACGAAGGCACGCACGATGCGCGCATACGCAAGATGGCCTTTGACTACGTCACCGATGACGTGATACCGGTGCTCCATACACCTGAGCATCCCAGCCCGATCGACCTGGCCGCTTACCGCGACGTGGTGCTAGACCGCTTTGGCAACCCGGCCATTGCCGACACCAACCAGCGCGTGGCCATGGATGGTTTTTCCAAAATACCCGGCTTTATCGCGCCCACGTTTCGCGAGCGCTTGGCACGTGGTGAATCGATAGCCAGCGTCGCCATGTTGCCCGCTTTGTTTTTGGCCTATTTGCAGCGCTGGCACGCGGGGCAAATTCCCTATACCTACCAAGACCAGGCCATGGACCCGGCCAGCGCACACGCTATCTGCCAGGCCTCGGACCCGGTGGCTGCGTTTGCGGCAGATAACGTGCTGTGGGGCGATTTGGCCTCGGACGCACGCTTGCTTGCCGCGCTGCGTTTGGCAAGCAAGCGGGTTGACAAATTTGTACAAGGACACACAGCATGAGCACGCGATTGCAAACCAAAAACGCCATCCTCACCGGCGCCGCCGGCGGCATCGGGCTGGCTGTTGCCAGCGCCTATCTGCACCATGGCGCGCGCTGCACGGTAGCCGACATCCACGCCCAGCCCACCCCCGAGTTAGCCACGCTGATGCACGCCTTTCCCGACAGACTGCACTACGTGCCCACCGATGTGCGCTCCATGCCCTCTATCGACGCACTGATCGCCCAGGCCACCGGGCGCTTTGGCCCCGTCACTACCTTGTTCAACAATGCTGCAATTTTTGACATGGCCCCATTGCTGGAAAGCGACGAGGCTATGTACGACAAGCTGTTTTCCGTCAATGTAAAAGGCGCTTTTTTTGTGATGCAAAAAGTGCTAGCGCACATGGTGGCAGCCCAAACCCAAGGCGCATCAGTCATCAATATGGCCAGCCAGGCCGGGCGACGCGGCGAGGCCTTGGTGTCGCACTACTGCGCCAGCAAAGCCGCCATCATCAGCTATACCCAAAGCGCGGCCTTGGCCATGGCGCCGCACAAAATCCGCGTCAACGGCATTGCGCCCGGCGTGATTGCCACCCCCATGTGGGCCAACGTGGATGCCTTGTTCGCCCGCTACGAAAACCTGCCGATTGGCGAAAAGAAAAAGCGCGTGGGCGAGGCCGTACCGCTAGGCTATATGGGCGACCCGACCGATATTTGCGGCGCGGCCGTGTTTTTAGCTAGCGACGAGGCCGCGTACATTACGGCGCAAACCCTGAACGTCGATGGCGGCAACGTCATGTCTTAAACCCCTTCGGTATACCTATGGCCCGCGCTGCGCACAGTCCCCGCCAAACCAAGCCCGAGCTGGAGCAGGACCACACACGCTCCAAAGCACTGGGCTATGAGTCGCCGGACGAGGTGGGCATCATCCGCTGCCTGGCGCATGGCTTTCCGACACCGCTGGCGCGTTGGCATTACCACGACGAATACGAGCTGCACCTGATCACCGCCACCTCGGGCAAAGCCTTCGTGGGCGATTGGATCGGCCAGTTCCAGCCTGGCCACTTGGTGCTGACCGGGCCGCGCTTGCCTCACAACTGGGTCAGCATGGACCTGCCCGAAGGCGGCGTAGCTGAGCGCGATTTGGTGATCCAGTTCCCGCACGACCCGATCGAGGAAGCGAGTCGCCATATTCCGGAAATGCGCGCTGTCTTGCCCTTGCTAGAGCGTGCCAAAAATGGCATCGAATTTTTTGATGTCTATCCGCAAGCGGTGCAACACTGGCGCCGCATCAAAGCTTCGCAAGGTTTGGGGCGCCTGGGCGCGTTTTGCGAATTTCTAAACATGCTGGCGCATTGCAAAGACTACCGGCTCTTGTCCAACGCCCAATTACAAAGCGTGGACAACGACGCGCAACTCGACCAGATCAATGCCATCCTCAGCCGCATTACCGACAAGCTCTCCGAAGATATTTCGGTGGGCATGCTGGCCCAAGAGTTTGGCATGAGCGAGAGCCGCTTTAGCCGCTTTTTCCGCCGCGCCACCGGCAACACCTTTACCGACTTTGTCAACCATGTGCGCATCAACCGCGCTTGCCAGTTGCTGATGGAGTCCGAGCATCCGATTACCCGCATCGGCTTTGATGTGGGCTTTAACAATATGGCCAATTTCAACCGCCGCTTTCTGGACATCAAAGGCATGACGCCCCGCGAGTACCGGCGCCAGGTGGCCACGCGCTTTGGCTTGGTGCAATAGACCGCTATGTTTCTTGGCATCGACTTAGGCACTTCGGCCATCAAGCTCTTGCTGCTGGACGATGCGCACCAGATCCGCGCCGTGGCCGATGCTCCCCTGACACTGCAGCGCCCGCAGCCCACCTGGAGCGAGCAAGACCCGAAGGCCTGGTGGCTGGCGGTGGAGCAGGCCGTGGCGCAGATGCGCGCGCAGCATCCTGCGCTGTGGTCGCGTATCCAAGCTATCGGCCTGTCTGGCCAAATGCACGGCGCGGTGGCGCTGGATGCGCAAAGCCAAGTTTTGCGCCCGGCCATTTTGTGGAACGACGGACGCTCGGGCGCGCAATGCCTGGCGCTGGAGGCCGCAGCGCCGAAGTCCCGCGTTATCACCGGCAACCTGGCCATGCCCGGCTTTACTGCGCCCAAACTTTTGTGGATGCGCGCGCACGAGCCCGCGCTGTTTGCCCAAATCCGCAGCGTATTGCTGCCCAAAGATTGGTTGGGATTGCAATTGACGGGCGAAGCCATAAGCGAGATGTCCGACGCTGCCGGCACGCTATGGCTGGACGTGGCTAAGCGGGCCTGGAGCGAAGCGATGTTGCAAGCCTGCGGCCTAACGCTTGCGCACATGCCGCGCCTGATTGAAGGCAGCCAATCGCGGGGCACTTTGTTACCCGCGCTGGCGCAGCGCTGGGGTTTGTCCGCCAGCGTCATCGTGGCGGGTGGCGGCGGTGATAACGCGGCCAGCGCCGTCGGTGTCGGTGCCACCCGGCCAGGCGAGGGCTTTGTGTCCCTGGGCACTTCGGGTGTGGTGTTTTTGGCGGGCGATGCCTACCAGGCCGCGCCGGAATTGGCGGTGCATGCCTTTGCCCATGCGCTGCCTGGTCGCTGGCACCAAATGTCCGTCATGCTCAGCGCGGCCAGTGCGTTTGGCTGGATTACCCAGCGCACCGGCAATATCGATGAAGCGCAGTTGGCGCAGGCGGTACAGGTGCTAAGCCCCGCGCAAAGGGCTAGAGCACCTTTGTTTTTGCCCTACTTAAGTGGCGAGCGCACGCCGCACAACAACCCCCAGGCCAGCGGCAGCTTTATCGGCCTGCGCAGCGAACATGGCGTGGCCGACCTGGCCTACGCGGTCATGGAAGGCGTGGCTTTTGGTTTGATGGACGGGCAGGCCGCCATGTGTCCGCAAGGGCCGGGGCAGGGTGCACCGGCGCTGCACTTGGTGGGCGGTGGCGCCCGCAGCGATGCCTGGGCGCAACTGCTGGCCAACGGTTTGCAGCGCCGCTTGCAGCGGCCCGCCGGGGCCCAAGCTGCCGCAGCTCTGGGCGCCGCGCGACTAGCTTGGATGGCACTGGGCGCCAGCGAGGCCGAGGTCTGCACCGCGCTGCCCGCCAGCGCCACCTTTTCCCCGGATGCTGCGCAAGCCGATCTGCTGGCCCCGCGCTATGCCCGCTTTCGCGCTTTGTACCCGGCTTTGCAAGCGCACTTTTAGGCGCTGGCGATTGGCGCTCTGAAAGCGCAGGATACGGAGCGCCCTTACGCGACAATCCCGCCATGGAACGAAAAATACTGCTCGCCGGTGGCGGCATAGGTGGCTTGGCGACGGCTTTGGCTTGCGGGCATCTGGGCATGGCCACGCAGTTGTTTGAAAAAAAGCGGGCCCTTGCCGAAGTGGGGGCAGGCGTGCAACTGGGCCCTAACGCAGTGCGTTTGCTAGAAGGCTGGGGTTTGGGCGCGGCGCTGGATGCGGTGGCCTGCTTTCCGCAGCGGCTGGAAGTGCGCAGCGCCCACAGCGGCGAATTGCTCGGGAAATTGCCATTGGGTGCGCGTGCCTTACAGCGCTACGGCGCGCGCTATGCAACTATCGCGCGCATCGATTTACACACCTTGCTGCACCGCGCCGTACTGGCGCAAGGCCTGACCGAAATACACCTGGGGCGCGCGGCCCAGCGCGTCAGCCAGGACGCCAGCGCGGTGGAGCTCATCACGGATGACGAGCGCAAGCGCCGCGCCAATGTGCTGATCGCCGCCGATGGCCTCTGGAGCCATGTGCGCGATTTTTTGCGCCAAGATGTGCAGCCGGTTTTCAGCGGCCATCTGGCCTACCGCGCCATGGCCAAGCAAGCCGATTTACCGCAGTCACTGCGCAGCGATTGCGTCACCGTGTGGCTGGGCCCGGCCATGCACGCGGTGCAATACCCGGTGCACAGCGGCGAGTTGCTCAACTTGGTGGTCATTGTGGAAAGCGCAGCACCCGCTGAAACGCAGGAATGGGAGCAAGCCGCATTGCGCACCGACCTGAGCGCGCGCCTGTCCCAGGCCTGTAGTGGTTTGCAAGAATTGGTGGTCACCATAGCGCCATGGCGGCTTTGGCCATTGAATGGTTTGCCGCACCTGCGCGGCCCGCAGGATATGGCCTTTGGCAGGATTGCTTTGCTCGGCGACGCGGCCCACCCCATGCTGCCTTACCTCGCCCAAGGCGCGGGCATGGCAATAGAAGACGCTGCCGTGCTGGCGCGCTGTCTGCACCATGGCCCGGCGGACGATGCCAAAGCCTTGCTGCGCTATGCCGCACTGCGTTGGAGGCGCAATGCGCGCGTGCAGGCCAGAGCAGAGCGCAATGGCGAAATTTTCCACGCCACGGGTATCACGGCTTGGGGTCGGGATACCGCTATGCGTTGGCTCGGCGCGCGCCTGTTGGATATGCCTTGGCTCTATCGGAGCGTGTGAGCGCAAGTACCTAAAGCTGCGTGCGCAAACTCCAAATTTCGGGAAACAGCACCACGTCCAGCATCTTGCGCAAATAGCTGACGCCGCCGGTGCCGCCGGTGCCGCGCTTAAAGCCGATCACGCGTTCTACCGTGGTCACATGCCGAAAGCGCCAGAGGCGAAAGGCGTCTTCCAGGTCGGTGAGTTCTTCGCCGAGTTGGTACAAATCCCAGTAGCGCTGCGGCTCGCGATAAACCACTAGCCAGGCCGCTTCCACGCCGCCGTCTGCCGGGTAGGGCAGGGACCAATCGCGCTGCAAGTGCGTGGCGGGCACGCTGATGCCCCGGCGCGCCAGCAAGCGCAGTGCTTCATCGTACAAAGACGGGCTGCGGTAAGCCACTTCGACGTGGGCCAGCAGATCGGGTCGGTGCGCATGCGGGCGCAGCATGGCGGCGTTTTTATTGCCCAATGAAAATTCAATGCAGCGGTATTGGTAGCTCTGAAAACCACTGGAGCTGTCCAGGTAGGGGCGTATGGCGCTGTATTCGGGTGGCGTCATGGTGGCCAGCACGTCCCAGGCGTGGACCAGCTGCTCCATGATGCGGCTCACGCGGGCCAGCATTTTGAAAACCGTGCCTAATTCGTCTCTGGCGATATGGGCCATGGCGGCGCGCAACTCGTGCAGCATCAGCTTCATCCACAACTCGCTGGTCTGGTGCTGCACGATGAACAGCATCTCGTTGTGGTCTGGCGAGCGCGGGTGCTGCGCGCCCAATATGGCATCTAAGCCCAGGTAATCGCCATAGCTCATGCTGTGCGCAAAGTCCAATTGCACATCGGCCTCGCTGTGCACAATGGCAGCGCTGCTTTGCGGTGCTGGCGTCTCAGAATGGAAAGGGCAGGCGCTCATACAAAGCCTTTAAGTAACTGCATTTTTTTGTATAAATTGCGGCGCGCGCCAAGCGCCGGTGTGCAGCACATCGCGCAGTTGCTCCACGGCACGCCACACGTCTTCAAAGCCAATGTACAAAGGCGTAAAGCCAAAGCGCATGATGTCTGCCTGGCCCTGGCCGTCACCGGCCCGAAAGTCGCCAATCACGCCGCGCGCAATCAAGGCTTGCACCACGGCGTAGGCGGCCGAGCTGTTGGCTTCGCTGTCCAGCGTTAAGCTGACTTGACTTCCTCGCTCGGCGTGGGCGCGCGGCGTAGCCAGGCCCACGCCAAAGCCCGCGCAGCGTTCTTCAACAAGGGCAATAAACAAATCAGTTAGCCCCAGCGATTTGCGGCGAATGGCGTTCATGCCACCCAAGGGCTGCGCGGCTTCAAAAACATCCAGTCCGCATTCGAGCAAAGACAGGCTAAGAATGGGCTGCGTACCGCACAAAAATTGGTTGATGCCCGGCGCGCTGCGGTAGCCGCTGTCAAAGGCAAAGGGCGCCGCGTGGCCCCACCAGCCGGACAGGGGCTGCATAAAGGGTAGGTCGGTACGCGCGCTGTGGCGCGGATGCACCCATAAAAACGCCGGTGCGCCGGGCCCGCCGTTCAGGTATTTGTATCCGCAACCCACGGCAAAGTCGGCATCGGCAGCGCGCAAGTCCACCGGCACTGCGCCGGCGCTGTGCGCCAGGTCCCACACCACCAGCGCGCCTGCGGCATGCGCGGCAGCGGTGACTGCGGCCATGTCATGCATTGCGCCCGTGCGGTAGTTCACATGCGTGAGCATCAGCACCGCCACCTGCGGCCCCAGCGCCGGCAGCACGCCATCGGCTTCTACCAGTTGCAGGCTGCAGCCATGGCTTTGGCACAGGCCCTGGGCAATATATAAATCCGTAGGAAAGTTGCTGCGCTCGCTGACGATCACGCGCCGCGCCGGGTCCGCATGCTGCGCAATGCGGATGGCAGTTGCCAGCACCTTGAACAAATTGACCGAGGTGGTGTCCGCGGCCACCACTTCGTCTGGCCCGGCGCCGATCAGGCCCGCGATGCGTGCGCCTAGGCGCTGCGGCAGGTCAAACCAGCCCGCCGCGTTCCAGGACCGTATCAGCCCCTGGCCCCACTCCTGCTGCACCACTTGCGCGGCGCGGGCTGCGGCAGCCACGGGTAAGACGCCAAGTGAATTGCCGTCCAAATAGATCGTATTCGGCGGAATGCTGAATTGGGCGCGCAAAGAGCGTAATGGGTCGGCCGCGTCAAGCTGGCGGCAGTCGTGCAAAGTGGTCATGGGTGTTGAGGAAATCTAGATGCAGGTCGTCGGTTTCAAACCTTCGGTGGGATTGCGATCGGGCTGGTTTGACCTTAGCACTCTGACCAGCGCCATGGTGTCGCTTATTTGCGACAGCAATGTGGGGCTTAGGCGCTTGCGGGGCCCCTGCCGTTTCTTAGCTGTCTTGCCTCATCCGCACCAATCGCCCCGGCCTGGCCCCGGTGACTTCCCCCTCCCGAATCACCGCCTGCCCGGCCACCCAGGTGCCGATATAGCCCTGTGCTTTTTGTAAAAAGCGCTTGCCACCCGCGGGCAGGTCGCGCACCAACTGGGGCATGCCTACGCTTAGGCGGACCGGGTCGATCAGGTTGAAGTCGGCGCGCAGGCCGGGCTGTATCAGGCCGCGGTCTTGCAGGCCCAGGTAGCGTGCGTTGCGGCTGGTCATCATCTCCACTACGCGTTCCAAGGGCAGGCGCTCTTTGGCGCGGCCTTGCACCCAATGCGTGAGCATGAAGGTGGAAAAACTGGCGTCGCAGACGGTGCCCACATGCGCCCCGGCATCGCCCAGGCCAAACAGGGCGCGTGGGTGTTGCAGCATGGTGTGCACCGCGTCCAGCGAGCCTTGGTTGTAATTGAAGATGGGGAAGTAAATCAGTTGCGCGCCATCGCCTTCGCACAAGTAGTCGTACATGGCCTCTAGCGCCGTGGTGCCGCGCTGCTTGGCGCGCACCAAAAAGCTCTGCATCACATCGGGCTCGTAGTCCAGGCGCGCATCCAGCGGGAACATGCGCCCCGCGATCAGCTCGATACGCGCAAGCAGCAAGTCCACCAGCGGCGGTATCGGCGTGCCGTCACCCGCCAGGCGTTCGGACTTTTCAGCCAGGATGCGCGCTTTGCGTGCCGGCTCGCGCAGCGCTTGTGCCCGCTCGGCCAAGGGCAGGGCGGCTACTTCTTTGTAGCCGGGGAAGCCCATAAATGGATGAAAACTCGCGTCCAACCCGTTGATCACGCCAATGCCGCGCGCAGCGGTTTGCAAGTACAGCGGCAGGCCTTGCGCCACGGCTGCCTCCACGCGTTGTTGAATCTGCAAATACTGCTCGCCACCGGGGTCGCGTTGCAGCCAGGTCATGGACAAGGGCCGCCCGCTGGCCTGCGCCAGTTGTTCCACCAGATCAAACTCGGCGTCAAAACCTTGCGGGCCTTGCATCAGGTCAAAGTCACTGACGACTTGCACCACGCCATGGCCCAAGCCTTCAAAAGCTTGGCCCAGCCCGCGCAGTTCGGCGGCGCTGGCGATAGAGGCCGGGGTGTCATGGCCCTCGGCCGTGCGGTGGTTGTCGGAGCGCCCGGTAGAAAAGCCCGCTGCGCCGGCCTGCAAAGCGCTGCGCAAATGCGCGCGCATGGCGGCCACGTCAGCCTCAGTGGCCACCTCACGCGCTTCGGCGCGCGCGCCCATAACCAGCATGCGCAGCGGATCGTGCGGCACCATGGTCAAAAAGTCCAGGCTGTGCGGCATGGCGTCTAGCGCGTCGATGTACTGGCTAAAACTCTCCCAAGAAAAGCGCACACCTTCGCGCAGCGCCACGCCCGGAATATCTTCGACACCTTCCATGAGCTTGATCAGCCTATCTTCGCTGCCAGGGCGCAGCGGCGCAAAGCCGACGCCACAGTTACCCATCAGCAGCGTGGTCACGCCATGGTGGATGCTGGGGCTGAAGGTTTCGTCCCACGTAGCTTGCCCGTCGTAATGGGTATGAATGTCTACAAAGCCTGGCGTCAGCCAGGCGCCCTGGGCGTCTAAGGTTTCGCGCGCCGCGCTGCCGATGTGCCCGACCTCGGCAATGCGCCCATCCCGGATGCCGACATCAGCGTTAAAAGGCAGCTCGCCGGTGCCATCGACAACGGTCGCGCCACGGATTACTAAGTCAAGCATTGCTGTCTCCTTCAGTTTCCATGCGGTCTATGCGCCGCCAAAAAAGTGCCAGCGATATGCCGCTGACGATATGCCAGATGCCCCAGAGGCTGGCGATGATGACCATACCTAGATCGGCGTTGAACTGCACCGCAATAATGCCCAGCGCCAGCCCGGCGTTTTGCATGCCGCCTTCGATGGTGACGGCGCGCCGGTCTGCGGTGCGCAGCCCCATCACG
>Ga0209358_10000261_pt1 | contig 47694 bp, 68 predicted proteins | sample LauGreFa1BDMLBSN_2_FD_187574 | JGI IMG/M metagenome (GOLD analysis project Ga0209358, IMG submission 187574) | Freshwater lake microbial communities from Lake Michigan, USA - Fa13.BD.MLB.SN (SPAdes) (version 2) | ecosystem: Environmental > Aquatic > Freshwater > Lake | place: Lake Michigan, USA... | reverse complement strand
CCATTACAAATCCCCTACCTACAAATCTCCAGATAGGTACATCTGTTGTGGCATCCCAATAAAGGTTAACAGCTAAGCCATCTTCTACGTCATAAGTAACTTTTTTAATTGCTACTTTAGTAGGTTTTTGTGAGTTTAGGCCTGTAGAATTAACTGAAGCAAGAAGTGCTGGGTCAATTAATGTAGCTAAACTTACGTTACTTGTATCTAAAAGTCCTACTAACTTAACAACTAAATTACGTTCACTATCAACTAACGTTTGAATCTGAACTGAATTAGCCATGTTATTCTCCTATTATCTTGTAACTTCAGTAGATGCTAGGATGTAATCAACAGTTAATGTATCTGTAGCTGTAGGAGTAATTTGCATTACTGGGCCTAAAGCAACACTAGTTAAAGTTGTACCTGAAGTACCAATTGTTGGAGCATCAACTCTAGCTACTAAAACATTATTATTATAAACTAATAAATCTACACCATTAAAATAAAAACCTAGTTCAAGGTATGTATCAGCTGCTGCTGTTGCAACACCTGTTACTAATGTAGTTGCTGTTGAGCCTACTGTAGAAACTAAGTTAACTGAAGTTGAAGATGCTGCTTTAGCAAACCATAAACCATTAGTTGTTGCTGAACCATTTCTTAAACCTACATAAAAAGCTTTAGTACCTGATACTGCTGAAGCTTTAATTCTTGTTGAGAACCATACAGCATTACCAGCTACAAAAGCTAAATTAGATGCTGTTTTATAAGCAGCTGTAGCTGTAGTTGTACCACCTGGTGTTAAAACTGCAATACCACCATTACCATCTGCAAGAGCAATAGCTGAGCTAGTACCTGTTACAGTATATTCTGCAACTGATTCTGTAAAATCATTTGCATACTGAGCAACACCTGTTAAACGTGAGCCACTTGAAGTAAATGGACTTGGTAATGGATAATCACCCATTAAATACTGTGCATCATTTGTAGATACACCATTTGAAAATCTTGTTGGATTTGACATATAAATCTCCTTTGACGTTGTATGTTATAACAACGCTTATCTCTAAGCGTCATCAGAGAACAATAAATTATTTACCCTTTTTGACAGGTGGGCGTTTACCTTTTTTTTCTTGAATTGGGTATGACATATAAACTCCTTAGATAAAGATTGGAGGAGCATTTTAAGCCCCTCCCGCCTTTAATTAAGTCCTAATTAAGGACCGTTAACACCATAGATTGCTCTAGGATCTGTCCAACCAAAGCTATATCTTTCGTAACCCTTAGCCTTAGCATTCATTGTATCAAAATCATTGTCTTGATCAAATTGAATACCAACGCGGCTATAGTACTTAAGACCGTTTTGGATGTTAGTTCTAACAAACCATGCATTTGGTGATGTTAAGTAGTGGTTCATTACGATACCTTCTGGTAAAGCATTTGTCGCTACTAAAACGTTCACTGCATTGTTTGCTGTTGATGGTGTATATGCTGACTTAAGAATACGATGAGCATTCCAGAAGTTTTGACGAGCAACGATTAAGCTTCTTGGCATAACATTGATCAAAAGACCACGGTCATTTTGGAAACCCATGATTGCTGTTAAAGCATCTTCTAAAGAAGCTTCTGACAAATCAGCAGCAACTGTAGGAGCGTTAGCAAATGTACCACCAGATGTGTTAGGGTGTGCTGTAGAACATAATTCAACACCGTCACCACCTTTGTATGTAGAATTAAATGCACGGTTGTAGATGTTAGCACCAACGTTTTCTTTCGTTTGACGGAAAGACATTGCTAATGCAGCAGATCTACGACGTGATACTTGTTCATACAAGTTGTCATCTAATTCTTCTTTTGTTACGATATAACCCAAAGCGTAAGCAATGTGTGTATAACGTGTTGTGAAACCTTGAATTTCTGAATCGTATGCAACGCCAGAACCTTCGGATTTAACTGGAGCTAAACCGAAACCTGTAAGTTGAACATCTTCTTCATAGTTCATTGAGGATGTGTCACTGTCAAACAATTGAGAATATTCTTCTTTATGTTCGTCATAGACTTGACCCCACCATGCTTTGATCCCTGGCCATAGAGCCTTTGGATGTGAAGCGGTTGTTATAATACCAGCCATGTTATATTCTCCTTATTAAGCCGTGCCAACTGGGTTGAGGAATTGATGCTTGTTCCATTTTACCAAAGCTTGAGCATAGGCACCAGGTTCATTATTAACTGCTTGAACTAGGCCAATGATTTGTAATGGTAAAGCTAATGAGCCAGAAGACGCAATAGCTAAGAATGAAGAAGCATTCAATACTGTGTTTGATAGCGGAGCTGATTGAGCAAGAGTTGTTTGGTTAGCTGTAATAGTTAAACCAGCATTCTTGAATACGTCAGCAGCAGCTACACCTGTAGCATCACCTGTTACTTGGAAAATAACTGCTGGATCATCCACTACGTAAACGTAGCGAGTGCCAGAATTAAGAGGCAAGTAGATTGTATTAAGAGCCAATGTAGTACCTACAAGAGATACACCTGGATCTGATACGCGGATACCTACGATAACACCAACTGGTGTATCAGTAGTAAGCGCTTTTGTTGCGTAAGGGACACCATTTGCATCGCTAGAACCTGCAACTTTAACAACGTCGCCAATAGCGTAAGTGTTAGTACCGTCGTTAGCGATAGCATAAAGGCGACCCTGTTCGTTGTACGCAGCACCAGTAATTGTTCCTACTGGGCTAAGTCCACGAGGGGTATTTGCGTTAGCCATTTTTATTTCCTTTTAGAAATTAAGTTTATGTTTTGTAGTTAATACCACCCTTAGGAGTATAAAAACCATCAGAACTTGTACCGTCCTTAACGTTTACACCACCACGGATTGCATCGTCTACGCGATCATTTCGTTTTTGTAACTCTCTTTGATCTTCTTCCCACCATTCTTGTTTCATTTTTAACAAGTAGCCGTAAAGACCATCACCTTTCTCACTTGTACCGACGAGGTATCTTACCTTTTCTCCTAAATCTGTATTACCAGATGTAACACTATCCTTTACTCCGCCAACTTCGTCAGGAGTTACAAACTCCCATCCTCCATCTATTGCGGTTTGGATACGACCAGGTTCATCATTAAAGATGTGTAGTACATATCCAGGGATTTGATGATTAACAGTTAACTTAGCTTGAGTGCCATTAAAAACATTTCTAACACGTTCACGTGTAGGGCGTTCTGTAGTAGTTCTAGTAAGTGCCTGTTCTTTTTTCTCTTCAATTGTTAATGCTTTTGCCATAATTGTTCTCCTTAATTCCAGTCGTAACTATCTACGTATTCTTGTTTAGATTTAATCCATCCATTTTTAATGAATCGATCACATGCTTGTTTTGCGTCATCAGGTAAGTTATCATAAGACTTTTTACCAGATGATGCACCTCCTCTAACACTACCAGTAGAATCTACTGCGCTGCCTTTGGCTTTATTGCCTAAAGCTTTGTGAGGAAAATACTCCACAATCTTTTCGTCAAGCTTATCTAAAAAAGCACGACCAGTAAGGTGAGGGAATTGCTTACGTACGGATGCTCCTAGTCCATTAGCCATATCAGTCATTTCAGTATCTTGACCAAACCACTGATTTCTGCCTAACCAACTTTGTAAATCTGGATCATCAGGTACACTTGCTTGAGCTTCAGTTTTAGGTGTTGGTTCTGGCTTTTTAGCCGCTTCCGCTTTAGCCTCTTTCTGAGCTTCTTTTAATGAATCGATTTGGTCGTCAATATCAACTACCGTATCGCCATCCCCTGCTGCAATTGCTTCCCGTTTTTTAGTCTTTAACTGAGCTATTTGAACTTCATACTCAGCTGACTTACGTTCAAAAGATTCTTTTTGGAACTTCTTAAACTCTTCAACGGATTCTTTAATGCTGTCAATTTCTTTGGCTTTTTCATCCAATTTTTTCATTAAGAGTTCATTGTTCTTACGAAGAATAGGATTAATTTCTTTACCACGTTTTACAAATACTTCTGCATCTACCCAATCAGACTCTGATCCTCTAAACTCTTCTTTAGGAACCCAACCAAATAAACGGGCTTCTTTTTCAGTTTGTGGATCTATCTGTTGAACTTCTTGCTGCGTACTTGCTTCTTGTTGCTCTACTTGTTTTTCTTCTGACATTTATTTTCCTTTAATCGACTATTGCTACAACATCTAAATCGTTTATGATTCGGTATTCTTTTTCGTCAGCTCCATCATAGATTAAGCCTGAGTACTTACCAAAGATTACATGGTCACCTTCTTTTGCCCAAGGGCTTGGTTGGTCTAACCATGCACTATCGCCAACTTCAACAATAGTACCTTTTAGCTGTGCTAGTCTTTCCCTATCTCTGTTTTCACCGACTGACAAAATAATACCGCTTTGTGTTACTTCTTCCACTGGATCTGGGAGTATTAAAACTCTGTGACCCTTTGGGTGAATTCCACTAGTATTTTGCATCTTCTCTTGCTCCTTCTACTAAATCCTCATAAGTTACACTAAGGATATTTAATATTGCATTACATCTACCTCTTATTTCATTCTCATCAGAACTCAAACCTCTGATAAGTTGCTCTTTCATGTATTCCCTATCGTTATGTAGGGCTTTCTTCAGAGCCTTGGTTACTGGGTTGTCCACCCATTCCAAGAATTCCTGTTGCGTTATTGTCATACTCTACTGCTCCCTCGGTTGCTTTCATCATTAACTCAATAGACTTCATGATACCTTCTTGATGAGCTTTAGCAGCACCTAACTTAGTTTGTAGCATAGCGATGTCATGACCTGCTTTAACACCTCCAGCTTCTTCTAGAGCTTTGGCTGCGTCAGCTTCCATCTTAAGAATCTTAGCCTTGTTTAGTTCAGCCTCTTGTTGTAACTTCATGACACCAAGTTTAAACTTAGTTTCAAGTGAAAGTTTACGTTCTTGGGCTTTAATTTGCTCAACTTGAACCTTAACATCTGGACCGCTTTGGATAGCGTTAGGACCTTGAGGATCAGGTAAAACATCTTCAATGTTAGGTATCTTGAGTGCTTCAAGATATCTACGCATAACTTTATATGTATTAAATCCTGGTACTGTAAGAGCTGTTTGTTTTAATGTCTCAGCTTGCATAATACGTTGTACGTCAGATACAATATGTGGATCAGCAGATGGTCTTAGATCAATAGATGAACCATCATAGTCTGTTTGTAAAACTGCATTACCACCAAATTTAAATTCTTCAGGTAAGTAAAGTTGATTTAAACGGTATACTTTACGTAACTCTTCATTAAGAGATCTGTAAATACGTTTAAAGATACCTGCAAATACTTTCATACCTTGTTCTGCCATAGTACGTGATGTTTCTGCAGGAGTATTTTGACCTACATTTTCACCTACCATAATGTCTGTAGAGCCTACAATTCTTTCACCATAGTTAACAAGTGTTGTTAATAATGTGTAAAGAACTTGTGAAGGTTCACGAACAGGTAATGGGTAAATACCTTTAGCTAAATCTTCACCAGTTGAATCAACATGCTTCCACTCCATAGGAGCAAAATTATAATTGCCTCCCCTAATTTTAATTCCCCTTGAGAGGAATCCGCCAGCAGTGTTAGCCATAGTGCCAGCATCAACAAGTTGGTTAATAATTGTATTGATAGATTCATTAAGAGGTCCTAATAGAATACCAAATCCAATATCATAGAAACCACCATCTGGTGATGGAATAAATGAATATTTAGTAAAGTATGACTCAGGTCTGATATTTATGATCTCACCTTTGCCATTACGTTTAATAGATGTTTCAAAGTAGTTTGCAACAATACGAACTACTTTACGAGTATCTTTATGTACTGTAATGATGTATGGCTCTTTAAAACCATCACCATCTAAATCTTCCCAACGATGTTGTTCAATAAACTCAAAAGGTGTACCAGGATCTGATTGAGGCTGGTTAACTCCTTGAGCAAGGTCTTGAGCTTGACTTAGATCATCCTCTTGAATAGTTTGTTGAGGTCTAAGTTTAAAGTCTTCACACCAAATACCACGACGTTGTCTAGATAAAACATCATTAGCTGATAAGTAAAGAATATGTGATTGACGATTACAATCTTTTAAATTCTTTGTCCAATATGAAACAACAAAGTCTTTAGCTAAAACGTTTTCTGAAATAGGATGATCTTCATTAAAGTCCCAGTAAGTTTTCTTAAATGCACAACCTACGATAGGTACTGTAATAAGAACCTTATCCATTTCACTTTCCCAATTCTCATCTTGTTTGAGTAATTGGTAACTCATGTGTTTTTCTACACGTTTATTTTTATCTTCATATTGTTTGACTTGATTTTCATCTAAACTAGACGAATAATCACAATCAACTTTAACTAGATCTTGACTAGGAATTAAAGCAGGATAAGCTCTGCTATGAAACTGTAATGCTGCAATAGTTACTAATGGAAATTTAATATTAGATGCATTAGTCCATGGGAATGATTTAGCTTCTGCTACTTGAAGAGCTAGCTTCATAGCATTTTCTACACGTTTTTCCCATTGACTACGTGATTCTTTATCTAAATTAAACTCATTAATTACACGAAACCCAATAGTAATTAGGTCTCTATCATCTAACATATCAGCAATGTTAGGTGAATTAATAATCTTATTAATATTTAATTTTACGTCTAGTTCCATTTAGTATCCTGTTATTTGTGAACGTCCATCATTTGTTGAAGCACGCTTAGCCATTTGATATTCATACTCTTCCTCTTCTTCAGGAGAATTAGCATCTTGTACTTGGTCAACAATAAGACCTAACCAACTTAATGCATCTACCTGGTCATCATTTCTAGCTTTAGGAAAGCGAATCATCTCTTCTTCTAGATCTGGATACCAAGGAGCACTTTTATCAAACTTAACACCTCCTGCTTTAAATCTAGCTTGGAATGATCGTGCTCTAGTTTGTTTATCTTTTGTAGGAGTCATTGGAAACAGACTCATGTATTCTTGTCTAGCTAACTGCTCTCTTCTTAGAATAGGACCTAGAGCTTTTTCAATAGCTCCTCTTTCTGTTACAAAGTATTGAGGTTGAAACTTCTTTTGTACTGCAAACATTTCTTCGACAATCTCTAAGGAATCCCATCTTCCTCTTCGAATGTCTATTATGTTCATAATACCATCGGAATCAATACCGCCAATAGCAATGACAGTATAATCGCTACGTTCTCTAGTTGATATAGCAAAATCAACTGCAGCGTAGTAAGTAAGTTTTTTTTCTTTGTGTTTGATTGCATCTAGTGTAAACTTTGGTATCTCAATAAACTCAGTACGTTTAAAGTAAGCTGTTGACTCATCAATTGGATAGTTTAAAAACTCTTGTGCATATACTTCAGGGATACCCTGTTTAGTATAATCTTCTTTCTTAGTTTGAAAGAACTCTGCATTATATCTGTCAGCCCATAGTATGTGCTGGTAATCTTCTGAGTGAGCTCTGTATCTTACAGATCTCCACTCTACACGTTTACGTGTTGAATAAGTTTTTAATGGCTCAACTTTAATATGATCGCCATCATAATCGGGAGGCATAACACGATTGAGTAAGGAATCGAGATGTAACACAGTTCCCACAACACGTACAATACCATGCTGAGACCGACAAGGAAGAAGTGCAGCATAAAACCACCTTCTGAATTTTTCACGTCTGTCTTTTGATTGTACTTGTTCATCGCCTTCAAGATCATCACATATAATTAAATCAGGTCGACGTTGATCCCACTTGAGTCCCCGTACCCTTTGTTCTGCACCACGTACTAAAACTCTAAACTGTTCACCGTCTGTAAACTCTACAATGATGTCAGTCTGTGAATCTTTAACAAGACCTTTAATACCAAATAGGTTAATCAAGTCTTCATTGTTAACCATCTCATCTTTAAGATCACTGAGGAAGTTAGTTGCCTGACTTTCAGTATCTGATACAATTAAAGCAAATTTTCTATCTCTAAATAAAAGAGCAGCGAGCAAGTAGGCATGAGTGATCGCAGTTGATTTACCGTGTGCCCGCGGGGCTGCGATTGCTACAAGAGGATTGTCGCTGCAACAGAGATCCCACCACTCCAGATGGCATTGCGGAGTAGGGGTTGAACCGTCGTATCTCTTTGCTAAACAAGCCCCAGCAAATCCATGGATAAGCTCTGGGGTTAATTTCATTTACGTTTAATCTGTTTCTCGCCTGGTTTATGACCATTAGCTGATCTGTTAGATGATACACTTTTAATTCTAGTATTACTTAAAGACTTACTTCCACCTTTGCGTAAAGGGACCTTATGGTCTACATCTTTACCTGGTTGACCCTTAGCCCTTGATGCTTTATTTCGTGCAGCTCTATCGGTCTTATCTTGAGAACTAGCGTGATGTTTTTTATATTCATCCTTGTAGTTTCTTTTATAATTTGGTGAACTTGGCATTATTTAGCTTTTCTATGTTCTTCTACAAGTTTTAGATATGCATTGTACATATCTTTGTTAGCAGGATGACTCATCATCTCGTCAGTATGTTTAATTTTCTTTACATACTCACGGGCCTTAGGGCCTGCTCCGTTATACATTTCCCAAAGCTTAAGACCAGAGGCTTTACCACCAGACTCATGGTACTTGTTAGCAAGAGCTAATGTTTTAAGTGCTGCTCTGTCATACATAGTTGAAGCTTCTTCAGGTCTATACATGTCATACTTAGCATCTAACATAATTGTAGGTCTAGTTAAATGAGCAATACCTAGTGAATCTGCAACAGATCTTAGTCTTTGTTGTCTTTCATTACCTTGCCATAACTGATCATCTGTAGATGAATCTTCATACAGTTGTTTTTGTTTTTTAATAGCAGCAACTGTCTTACTTATATCAACTCCTTTTGGGATTTGATTTTGATTATGGAATAAAGTCATAAGTTGACGTTTATAATCTTCTGCAGTATCTAAAGTACTCTTAGCCTCTTTAGTCATAGCAGTTCCATAATTGACTGCTACTTCATTTACACCGTAATCACCCCATCTTCCCTCTGTTAAAGCGGAAGGTAGGTAGTACTTTGTAGTTTCTGGTGCTAGTATTCCTTTTTTCTCTGCAATAGCCTGTGACTTAGCTAGAGAAGTAAAAGAATTAATGGGAACCTTAACAGGTGCCCAGTTTTTGTCTATGTATTCCTGTGAAGGATAGAACTCTACATAGTCCTTGTCCATTTACTTGCATTTCCAACGAGCAAGTGCAGCAGCTTTCCTAGTAGGTCTTCCTTTACTGTCTTTCATTGGTCCTGGCATACCAGACATACGTGCACAGAATGATCTTTTACGTGGACCACCCCCTGGTTGTGGGGCTTTTAGGTTAGATCCTGTAGCAGCATTGTACTTAGCACGGCCTTTAGCCGTAAGTCCAGCACCTTTTGATACAGGAAGCTTCTCACCACGACCAATAGAGAGGCTTACGCCCTTCTTTTTGGTAGCCATTTTATTTAAAACCTTTTAAAGTCTGTGCAAGACGAGCACGTTGACCCATTTTACCAGGTTTTTTAGCAGCAGCTGCCAATTTACCTGCAGGAATCTTCTCACCCTTCTTAACACCCATAGACTTTTTAAGTGCTCCAGGCTTTTTGATTGCATCAGCAATCCAATTTTTAGATTTAGTTGCCATGTTTGTTATTTCCTTTTAGCAGTCTTAGCACTTTGTTTAAAATCTTTTGCAGTAGGAGCACCTTTAGCCCCTACCTTACGCATCTTTTCACCAGAGCCAGCCTTGATCCTTGCTTTTTTAGAATGGATGTTGGCATAAAGTCCAGGTTTATGACTCATTTAGCATTTGCCCTTTTTCATTGGCATCTTTTTCATTGGTTTCTTCATTGGTGCTGATTTCTTCATTATAAGTTTCCCCTTCGATTTCTTTCGCTAGTGCGAACTTTTGAAATTGAGCAGCCAGTAGTTTAAGACGATCATCTACTGCTACCTGTGTTGTAATGCTTGTTGGTTCTCCACGTATCAATTGCCTACGTGTGATTAAATTGTTAAACAAGTTTGAAAGAACTTTTGTGTCTACAGGCTTGCGGACTAGTTTAGATTTCCTAACATCCCAAAGATAATCTCCGTTATCGAGTCTATCGACAAGATGATCAAGACTACGGTCAAGGACACCAGAAATTCTAGAAGCCAGTTTCTCATTTTGTTCTACAAACACCTTCTTTTGGATTTCAGACCACCAAGGTTCGTCTTTCCACTGACGTAAGAACTTGGGATCTATACCAGTCATTTCACTGACTTGGTCTACATCACCATAAACACAATACAGAGCGCAAGCGTCTGTCTTCTGTTCAAGGTTAAAGTAACTAGGGTTATTAAATTTAAAACCAGGACCACGTTTCTTGCTTAAGATAATCTCTTTGTCATCTAGCTTATAGCCAGAGAGCTTGTCTGGATTGGTATCTTCTGGGAGGTTTTCTCGAATCATAAATAAACTTTCACTCGTATGGTAATAGTATACCATAACTTTTAACGTTTGTCAATAGCTATTAAGCCCTTGTCCGTAATATTTTATATTTTTCTTGACAAGTGATTAAAGTTCTGTTAAAATCTAATAATTATAATTATATAATAATAATTATATTATAATTATATTTATATATTTATAATATAATATAATAATAGTAATATAATAATATTATAATAATATAATAGAGGGTACCTAGTTGACTGAGGACGTAAGTCCGAAGTCTAAGAATACGAACTTAGTTAAGACGAGGACCATAGTTCAATAGCCCACGTTAGTGGTGCCCATATTCTAAACCTGTACTAGACCTAATTGATAATTTCTTATAAAATCTAGTTTACTGGGTAGTAAAATAATATATAATTAATTTATTTCCCCCCCTGGGTATACACCTAGATTACCCATCATCCTACACTCAACAATGTAACCTAACATTAACACACAATGTTATTACATGTAATATATAATCAATCAATATACACACAATATATTAACAATCATTCCTAATCTATCACCATAGTTCAAGTAATTCTATTGTGTATATCTACACTCTAATCTATCAATAACTTAGCTCACCTTAATTATTATCCTTTAGCTCATCTTTACAGACTGGTTTTCTTAATCAACATAAGGATAAACTCATCAACTTAACCAATTCAAATACCATCGCTTACGATGTGTCCGTCATCTCCGCCCACGCTCAACAACAAACCTTGGAGTTTGTGCAAAACGAAACAATATGTGAATCCCAGAGCCAGCATCCTTCGATTAAGTCATTGCATTTATTAAAATCAGTTTCATTTGTCTGTACCATAATACTCCTAAGCGAATTAAGGATTAATAAATAATCCTCTTTCGGCAATTACAAAGTGAATCACAAATCATTTGATCCTATTACAGAAGCATCTGCAATGTGCTTATCGCCCCTGCGGGAGCGCTAATCACAAGCAGCCTGCTATGTAACATGCTCAAATAATCAGTGATTGCACAGTAATTGTCTCGAAAGAGATAATTATTTATAACCTTAATTAGGAGCATTATTATGGCACAGTCCAAATTTGATTTTAACAAATACAACGAACTTATGAAGTCTGCTAACTCAGGTCTTCGCTTGTTCCTTGCTTTGCAAAACTTAGAAGAAGTTGAGCGAGTTATGCGTCGCTTCCGTTCACCTCTTGCGAAAGAATTGGTTGACCTCGTTGATGAGTTAGCTGATTTAAGAAAACGCAATCAGCAAATCATCGCTAAACGAGAAAACTCAGGTAACACTGAGTCAATCGATAACTTAGAAAGTATGCAACATCAATCAGCAACAACAGATTCAACAGACAATCCATCAACTCCCAAAGTAAAAGTTGATCGTACAAATGTTGAAGGTGACATTGCACTAGCAATCACCAACTAAGTTATATATTCTCCATAGTTTAAGCCCTGTTAATTCAGGGCTTTTTTTTTGTCTCATTCGCAAGAGCCAACAACCCTTGCAGACATGGGGCAAAACTTTTATAATAAGGAAATGATTATGAACTCATATTTAATCTGTAAAGCAACAATCGAATTACTCGCACATGACTTGTGCGTTCGTCTTGAACAATTAGATCCTAAAGGAAATCATCATGACTACAGAAATTAAACTTGAAAAGTATAACACTGATGCATTGCAAGAAATCTATGCTCATGCATTCTGGAAGATATACAAAACCTTCCCCAAACATGAACGCAATCTTAAGCGTAACCTATTGATTAATAAGATCAAAGTGTTACAATACAAGGCTGCATCAAATGGTGAATAATACATTCAGAGTTAACTTGCAATCTCTTAAAAATGCAAGACAATATTTAAAACTTAAGGAATCAAAATGTCTATAGAAACTTACTTGTTTATTCAATCTCTTGTTCTAGTAATATATGGATCATGGATTGCTTATCGTGTTGGCTATGCTAAAGGTAAAGAAGAAAGGAACTGTAATGAATGCAGATGATTTTGATAATCATTATGACATCACTGATGGTGATGGTCATCATGATCAAGAAGAAGCTCACTTCTATTGGACACTTCGTGAGTTTGAAAACCTAATAGAAAAACATGGGGCAGCATTTGTGTTAGCTGAACTCAATTCTGATGCAGTTAAATTATTAAAGGATAAATTAAATGAACGATTATAAACATGATTATATAATTGTACCTAAACATAAAGCAAAGTTAACTTGGTTTGATAACTTTGTTTTAGTATCTGTGTTTGCAATTATAATACTTTGTGTAATATATATGGTGATTGGTCTTGTCAATCCACAATATTTATACTTGTGCAAGTAATACACTTATAACACATTCGTACGATTGTCCGCACGGCTACAGGCCGAGTCGGCAATCTACGAGTGTGGTATGTGGGTAATTTTGCCCGTAATCACTGGAGTCATGTATGATATTACAATACAAATATATCACTCGAAATCTTTTCGATGTATTCTGGGGAAATGGTTGGGATAATTGTGCCCGTGTAAAATGGGGCAAGGACAAAAAAGAATTCATTGTTGTCCGTGCATACAAGAAACCACCAAAGGATCTCATAGAAACTATGAAAGGAGATGTCGATGAAACCGTATAGTTTTGTAGATTTTAACAAACGTTTCAATATGTTTGGATGGCCACATCCTGACATTCGTCAAACATATTGGACAAAAGAAGATAGAGGATGGGACTATGAACAGCAAGCAACTGTTAATAAAACCTTTACACTATCAACTCTTTGGTATAAAGATCAGCGTGTCTTGCAATTCTATACCAATGATGAAACAAATGGTAACAGGCGATTAACTTGTTATAATTTTTATCGTGATGCTGCTTATGAAACAGGTCTTGTAACAAATCCTAGTTACAGAATTAATGCAACAACAATCATTGATGCATTATATTACAAAGCTAACCCACCTAACTTTCACAACAAAGACGGAAGTCTTAAGAAAGGTTTTTTTGGTGCGTTGCGTAAAAGACTTCGTTCTAATATACTTAGACCTAGTTGGGTTACTCAACTTATGCTTAGTAAAGCTGTGCATCTTAGTTGTCTTAATGATGATGTATCTACTGAAGACTATCTTACAGTACAAGATATACCTTCATGGTCTTATTACAAAGATGCATTGACAAATGATTATCATGTTGATGGTTTGCAAAGACGTGTAAGACTAGGTAGTACACAGTGGGTTCAGATACACAGAAATACTGATCCACATAATTTTGGTTACAGATTCAATGATAACTATGACATCTGGTTAACAGATGAACAGTTTTATCACAGCAATCAAGTATGGAATCGTAACGAAGTAGACATTGTAGAATGTACACAATGTGGAAACGAATCTATATCTGATCTAACTATTGATGGTGTATGTAACAAATGTTTAGATGCAAGCTTTAAAATTCATAACTATTCAACACGCGTTGAAGGTATGCTTAAGTTCAAAGCAACAAAGGTCAGACCTAATACTGTCTATCTTGGTTGTGAACTTGAGTATGAAACTAACAACAGAGATCGAGCACAACTTGCAGTAGGTAAACTAATGCATGGTCATGCTCTTATGAAATCTGATGGTTCAATTCGTAATGGTTTTGAAATTGTAACATGTCCTGCAACATTAGATATTCATCTTGATGTATTCAAGAAATTCTATGACAACATTCCACCTGATCTTAAAACAGAAAAGAATGTTGGTATGCATGTTCATGTCAGTCGGAAACCCTTGAGCCAGTTGACTCTTGGCAAGATGACTGAATTTCTTAATCGTTTAGATAACAAACAATTCATTCATCATATTGCAGGTCGTATAGATAATCAATATGCTCGTATGAGTGATGAACGTACCATCACATTCCCTTGGCGTTACAAAAATGGTGGTGACAGATACAATGCATTAAATCTTAACAATCAAAACACAGTAGAAATCAGACTGTTTGCAACTCCAATGAATTACAAAGAGTTTGCAATGCGTTTACAATTTGTTCAAGCTTTAGTAGACTATTGTATGCCTGCTCAATCTAACGAAGCGTTAAAGAAACAAACACATCACGAAGCATTCGTTGCGTGGTTATCAAATCGCAAACGTATGTTTCCAGAACTTAGTAATCATTTAAAAGGATATCAATAATGTGCATTGCAATTTATAAACCTGAAGGAAAAATTATTCCTTATAACACACTTAAAGAATGTTATGACTCCAACCCCGATGGGGCAGGCTTCATGTATGCAGAAGATAAACAACTACATATTCAGAAAGGTTTCTTTTCATTAAAAGATTTCTATAAAGAATATGTTAAACATCAAGACAAGAAAGCTGTCTTACATTTTAGGATAAAAACTCATGGTAAAATTGATAAAACAAACTGTCATCCCTTTGCAATTAACAATGCGGTTGGCTTTGTCCATAATGGCATTATCAATGGTTTCGGTGATACTGATCACAGCGATACCATTGGATTTAATAACAACGTTCTTCAACCGCTTGTCAACAAGTGGGGTAACTTGGCTATCTTCCAAGATCCACTAAAAGATCTTATTGAAGCTCGTATTGGTTATAGTAAGCTTATCTTCCTTGATCGTCATGGAAATCACAATATCTTTAATGAACACAAGGGTGTGTGGGATGATGAAGTTTGGTATTCCAATACAAGTTACAAACCTTATGTTGCACCTGTAACTACTTGGAAAGATACTGATTACAGTTATGGTAACTGGCGTAAACCAGTAGCTACATATAAAACTAAAGTAACAATACCTAAACCTAAAGTAATTGCAATAGGTGCAATGGTAGAATTACTAGAAGATGTAGCTGACCCTGCTACTCTTAAAGTATATGAAACTGGTGAACTATGTGAAATTGTTGCAGTTAACAAAGACTTTACTTGTGACTTAATGCATGAAGGATATGGAAGTGAAGTATCTTTTCTTTATAATGTTCCTTATCATTCTTTATCTTTTGTAGATGAGTTTGAAGATGACTCTATAGATCCTGTAGGTGTACCTGCATATCATAGCTATGCATCACCATATCTATTGAAAAGAAAAACTAAATGAGTTTAAAACTTTTTCCTTATAAGATTAATAGCTTGTCGGCAAAGCGACTAGCCAGAACCCTTGGTATTCTAAGGGTTTTGCCATCCTATGACGCTAGACGTAAAGATGTCATTATAAACTGGGGCAACTCCACTCCACCTCATTTCAGGTGGATGGAGCAAGATTTAAATAAACCTCATGCTATTGCATTGGCATCTAATAAACTAGAAACTTTTAGAGAGTTTCGTAGCAACTCTTTTACTGATATACCTCAATGGACTACTAATCCAGAAGAAGCTCAACATTGGGTAAACTTGGGCTATAAAGTTTATTGTCGTAAACTTTTGTCTAGTCATAGTGGTAATGGTATTGTTGTATGTAATGATGATGATACTATTGTGTCAGCACCATTATATACACAACATACTAAACATAAACATGAGTATCGTGTTCACGTATTCCGTGATCACATACTTGATGTTCAACAAAAGAAAAAGCGATTAGGTTCTGTTGGTGGTTCTGGCATTAGGAACCACAGTAATGGATGGGTCTACGCAAGAGCAGAGATTGCTCCGTCCGAAGAACTACTATCATCAGCCCGTAGGGCTGTTAAATTATTGGGCCTTGATTTCGGTGCCGTTGATATTGGGCACCGACTAATTGATAATAAGTTTTTTGTGTTTGAAGTTAATACTGCACCAGGTTTAGAAGGAACAACGCTTGACAAATATGCGAAAGCAATATACAATTATTATAGGAGTCTGTAATTATGTTTAATATAGGTGATAAAGTAGCATTCTTTAATCTTGATGAAACTTGGGATTATGTGAATGATTGGAAAAGTTATGTTGAAGATGATGTTAGTTATTATGAAATTTTAGAAATATTAAATGATGATGATACTATTATTGTACAAAATCTATCACAAGGTAGAAAAATACCTGTAGATATTAATGAGTATTTAATTCATACTAAACAAAGCCTTACGGAACATTTTCAATCTACAAATAATAAACATGTTGCAATTTGTAATAAAGTAAAACAACTATATCGTAAGCATAATAACTCTGACTCTAGTTTTAAATTTCAAGGAGTATAAATGGTTACTATTTTTTGGTGGAAAAATCAAGAGTTTGAAATGCGTATTGACAAACGTAACAAAAAATGGGTACTATATAACTACACATTACAAACTGTTATGAAAGAAGGTAAAATAAAATGAGATGCTTAGCTTGCAACAAGATCCTAAATGATTTTGAAGCAACAAGAAAATCTGCAATAACTGGGGAATACATTGATCTTTGTAATCATTGTTTTCAACCAGTAGAACGTGATGTAGAAGCTATCGTTAGAGAAGATCTCAGAGATGAAGATTCTTTTGAAGATGCTATAGAACTCGATGACTTACAAGGAGAAATATTTACAAATGACTTCCAAGAATGATATAACTGGAGACTGGATTAAATCCAAACCACACTCTAAACAATTCGATGAGAACTTTGATCGTATCTTTGGTAAAAAAGAAAAAACTAAATTAGCTGAATATGAACTTGACAAATCTACTGGAGAGGTTGTAAAAAAACATGAAGACACCTGATGCTTGGATATATGAAGAGTATGATTCCAATGGGAACCTAAGGGTTCACCATATCTGGACATTCTTACCTTCTGATTTAAAACAAACGATGAAGCTTAAAGATGTTCATCATGTAGAGTTAACTCCTTTGTATAAAGACTTGACTCATAAACAAGTTTATAACAAAGAAAATAAATATGATTCTAAAAAACTTACTGATGCTTTCTGTGGACATTGACGACACACGATTGTCCGCGAATGCCGTGGGCAGTAGTCGGCAATCTGTGGAGGAACTGTGTCATTTATAAGACATACTAACTGCCCTAATTGTGGCAGTAAAGATAACTTAGCAGAGTATACTGATGGGTCATATTGTTTTGGTTGTGGTTATACCAAAAAGAATAATGACTTGGCATCCATTCGTCTTCGTCTGAGCTCATCAGCAGGTGAGAGCTCTTCCTCATCCGAACTGGATGTTGATTATAACATACCTAAAGAAGCTATGCAATGGCTTTTACAATATGGGGTAACTAAACACGATGCTGAAACTTATAAAATTGGTTGGAATAATACTGAACAAATGTTAGTCTTAGTAAACACACCTGATTATTATCAGGGTAGAAACTTCAGTGGATATGGGGCAAAGTATAAATCAAAAGGTAAAAAACCTTTACTATTCTATGGGTTAGGTGATACACTAGTTTGTGTGGAAGACGTACTGTCTTCAATTAAGGTGGTAAAATCTAATGGAGGTGTATGTGCCACACCTCTGTTAGGTTCTACTATGCCTCTAAAACTTACAGAAACTATCCTAGAACGCTTTAAAAATGTAAAGATATGGTTGGATAGGGATAAAGCAATAGAAGCTGTTAAAATGGCTAGGAATTTAAAACAAAAAGGAATCAATGCTGATGTTATTATCACACCAAAAGATCCTAAAGAATATAACACAGGAGAAATAACTGAATGGTTGAGAAACAAATAATAAAATTATTCTGTGAAGATAAAGAACTCTTTACAAAGTATTACAAGTATGTTAACATTAATTATATTAAGATTAATTATAATGAATTATATAAACTATTTAATATAATAGATTTATATTATAGTAAATATATAAATACTATTACTATAAATATAAATGAATTAGATATATTTTATAATAGTAATTACTTATTAAAAGATAATGAAAGAAAAGAATTGTCTTCTTTGTTAGAAGACGTATTCTTACAAGATGTATCTAATAGGGAATTACTTGTAGGACTGTTAGAAGAACACCGCAGACGTTCTCTTGCAGGGCAAGTAGCACTAATGGCTTTAGATGTAGAAGCAGGTAAGAAAACAACGGAACAATTGCTTGACTTGTTCAACGAGTTTGAACATCAAGAAGTTGAAGTATCAGAAATTACACCAGTTAGAATGAACTTAAAGGAGCTATATGAAACGCAAATACAAACACCTGGTCTACGTTGGCGTGTTGACTGGCTTAATAAAAGTCTTGGATCTCTTCGCAAGGGTGACTTTGGGTTTATCTTTGCTCGTCCCGAAACAGGCAAGACTACGTTTCTTGCGTCAGAAATTACTAACATGGTCAGCCAAACTGACGGTGATATCCTTTGGTTTAACAATGAGGAGCAAGGGAATAAGGTTGCGATCAGAGTGTTCCAAGCAGCTCTTGGACTCAACATTAATGATCTCTTCACTAACGATGAAGTTAAACAAGCTAGATACGATGAATTCACACAAGACAGAATTAAGATTCTAGACTTTGAAGATTCTAATAGCAAACATAAAATAGAAGCTGTGCTTAAACATTATAACCCTGCTCTTATTATCTTTGACCAGATAGATAAGATACGTGGATTCAAAGGAGAACGTAATGACCTTGAACTTAAAGCAATTTACCAATGGGCAAGAGAAATTGCCAAAACGTATGCTCCAGTTATTGCGGTGTCGCAAGCAAGTGGTGAAGCAGAAGGTAAACTCTTTCTTACAATGGATATGGTCGATGGTTCGAAGACGGCCAAACAAGGCGAAGCTGACTGGATCTTGGGAATAGGTAAAGAACAAGACAATACAAGTCGTACTAGATATTTTAACATCAGTAAAAATAAACTTATTGGTGATCAAGATACTATGCCAGACTTACGTCATGGTTCTACACAAGTATTAATTAAACCAGAGATTGCAAGGTATGAAGACATCTAAGTGGACTAGATGGGTATTACTAGATTGGGATGGTACGATCATAAGATGGTTTGACTATCCCGCTAGTGGTACTGTGTTGTACAAAGAACCTAAGATTGACTTAACTAAATTAGAGGAGTGTTTATTTTGAGTATACAAACAGTGTTATTAGTAAGATCAGATTTGACAGCAGAAGATATAGGTGATATACTAGACTTTGTAGGTGAAGATGAAGACCTACTAGAAGCAGTAAATAAATTCTATCCACTTAACCAAGGAACTGGTGATTGCGCAGCTTAATACTAGATGTTGAGACAACTATTAGTAACAAAGGGAATCCTTTTGACGAAACTAATAAGCTTTGTTATATTGGTTTGCTTAATACTGATGCTAGTGTATATAGCATCGAGTATGATGATCAACCTTATCGAACTCGTTTGGAAGAAGTACAAGCCAAAGTTAATGGGGCAGATGTATTGGTTGGCTTTAATATCAAATTTGATTTGCATTGGATACGGAAGTATGGAATTAATTTTATGGGTAAACGTGTTTGGGATTGTCAGCTGGTACATTTTATACTTACGGGCCAACAACATCCCTATCCAAGTCTCAATAGTGTCGCTGCTTATTATGATCTGGGTAGTAAACTTGACGTTATTGCTACTGAGTATTGGAAGAATGGGGTAGATACTGACAAGATACCAAGAGACTTACTTGAAGATTATCTTAAACAAGATTTGCTTTTAACGCAAAAAGTATATGAGAAACAGATGGAAGAATTTGCGTCATCCGCAAAGAACATGCAAAGACTTATTAGTTTGCATAACCAAGACTTAGTTATATTACAGGAGATGGAATTTAATGGACTTTTATTTGATGAGAATAGCAGTACTATTTTGGCTACAGAACTTGAAGATCAAATTGCAGTCATTGATAAAATCCTTATGGAATATCATGACCTTGTGGAGTTTAATCCTAATAGCACGGAGCATGTATCTAGTCTTCTCTATGGCGGCATTATTAAAGTCAGGAGGAGAGAAGCTATTGGTGTGTTTAAAACGGGAGAAAGAAAAGGACAAACAAAAGAAAGGTGGGTCGAACATGAAATAACATTCCCTAGACTTATTAACCCGATTAAAGGATCGGAGTTAACTAAAGAAGGTTTCTTCTCAACAGATGATCAGACCTTAAAGTCTTTAAAGACTAGAAGTAAGTATGCTAAAGATCTAGTTGAAGTATTATTAAAACGTGCTACACTAGAGAAACGTTTAACAGCTTACTACAAAGGACTGGTAGATTTAAGAAAGGAGATGAACTGGCATGAAGGAAGATTACACGGACAGCTTAATCAATGTGTGGCTAGAACAGGTAGACTTAGTTCAAGTAAACCAAACCTACAAAACTTTGATGGCGAAATTAAAACATTATTCGGGAGTAGATATGAGTAAAGATTATGTACAAGAGTTTAACGAACAAGGTGCTGAACAAGCATTTGAACAAATCAAAGTAGCAGAAAAACAAAAGGAATGTGATGCTATTACAGGCAGATGCCAAAGCTCTTGAGTGGGTATGTGCTTCTTATTTAAGTCAAGATAAAGTAGCGTATGACGAGATATGGAACAATGTCGATCAACACACTGACAATCAGAATCGTTTTGGTTTACCTTCTCGTCTTATCGCTAAAACTTTTGTGTTTCGGCTTATTTATGGAGGTTCCGCCTATAGTTACGCTAACGATACTAACTTTACTGATGTATCTAATTCGGAATCATTCTGGCAAAATGTTATTGATGAGTTTTATAGCAAGTATACGGGACTTGGTGAATGGCATAAAAAGATTGTGGCAACAGCCATGAAAGACAGAAAGATAACGATGCCGACAGGTAGAGTTTATAACTATGAGCCAGAAGTAAAGTATGGCAAAGTCAAATGGCCTCGCACCAAAATCCTTAACTACCCAGTTCAAGGACTAGGTGCAGACCTGATGGCTATAGCAAGAGTATCTTTAAGTAATAGACTTAAGGATATGAAAAATGTAAAGTTAATCAACACTGTACATGATTCTATTATTATTGACTTTGATTCTAAAGTATGCGATAATATTAGTATAGTAAAGATTGTTGATCAATGTTTTACGGATATTCCAGCAAACTTTAAGAAATTGTTTGGAGTAGAATTTAACCTTCCTATGCGGGTCGAGTGTCAAGTAGGGCCAACATGGGGTAACATGGAGATAGTAAATGTTAATTAATATTGTAGACGTAGGTGCACCAAATACACATGCAGCAAAGAATGGTAGATCATATCAATCTATTGAAGTTACATACAAAAATGAACAAGGACAAGTAGCTAATAAAAAGCTAATGTCTTTTAGTAATCCTTCTGTCTTTAATTATATTAAAGAGTTAACAAAAGGTACACAAGTAAATGTAACAACAACTAAAGATGCTAATGGTTATTGGCAATGGACAGGTATTGGAGGAGATGGATCAGTGGCTACACCAGAATCTAAACCAGCAACAGGTGGTCGAGTAACAGGTAGTAATTATGAAACTAAAGAAGAACGTGCAGCAAGACAAATTCTTATTGTTCGTCAATCTTCTTTATCTAGTGCAGTAGAACTACTAGGTACTGGTAAATCTGTAGCAGATGTTATTGCAACAGCTAAACAGTTTGAAGCTTATGTCTTTGGTTCAGAAGCTAACCCTACTAAAGAAGTTAACTTTGATGACTTAGAGGATGACATTCCCGTATAATGAAAGCATTAATTGATGCTGATATTGTAGCTTACAGGGTTGCCTGTACGTGTCAAGAAGACGATGCTCAAGACTTTGTATTTGCCAGGGCAGAGGATCTAATAGATTCTATCCTAGTTAATACTGAGGCTGAAGAGTATCGTCTCTTCCTAACAGGTAAAGATAACTTTAGATATACTGTTTATCCTGAATATAAAGCTCACAGACCTAAAGAGAAACCTTTTTGGTTAGAAGCTTGTAGGCAGTATTTAATAGCTACCTTTAATGCTGAGGTTATTGATGGGCAAGAAGCTGATGATGCTATGGGGATCAACCAAACTGGGGACACAATCATTTGTTCTATTGATAAAGATTTACTTATGATTCCTGGCAAGCATTATAACTTTGTTAAAGATGAGTTTCAAGAAGTAGATGAAGCTCAAGCTATTAAGAACTTTTATATGCAGTGTTTAACTGGTGATAGATCTGATAATATCAAGGGCATTGAAAAGATAGGGCCCAAGAAAGCTGAAAAGATATTAGAAGGTTGTGTAACAGAACAAGAGTTATTCAATGCTGTAAGAGAAGCTTATAGCAATGATGAAGAGTTTATAATGAATGGTCGAGTCCTGTGGATTAGACGTAAAGACAATGAAGACTGGAAGGATAGATTTAATGCCCTCGTTCAAGAGCAAGTTGGAGGAACAAGTCTGGGCAATACTGAAGAAGGAATACCCTTCAGTTAAGTATGAACCAGATAAGTTTAAATACATACAACCTGAGAAAGAACGGACTTACATTCCTGACTTTAAAACTGGGCGTAGAAATATTTATTTAGAAGCAAAAGGTAAGTTAGATTTAGATACAAGACAAAAGATGCTGTGGTTCAGGGATTCAAATCCTGGAGTTACAGTTATCTTCTTGTTTATGAATCCTAACAATAAACTTAACAAACGTAGTAAGACTACCTATTCCAAATGGGCTGAAGACAATGGATTCCTTTGGTTAGATTTTAGAAAGGATTGGTTAAATGATTATAAACAATTGTGTGCAAAACCCTGATGGTTCTCTGGACTTTGATTTCCATGTAGATCCTAATGAAGCTTCATTCCTAATGGACTTGGCTATTAAAGAGTTGGTTAGACGTGGTGTATTTAGTATTGCAACAGATGTGGCTCAACAAGAGCTAGATTTATTTAAAGAAGATGGAGGTATGGTATCATGAGTAAAGGAAACTCACCTGCTTTTCCCTGTCAAGATAATAATAAACAAATCTATACAGGTATGAACTTAAGAGATTACTTTGCATTAGAAGCTATGAATGGGTTACTTGAAGCTGATCATGTTAAACGTGATGATATTCCTAAAGAAGCTTATAGACTTGCTGATTTAATGCTTGATGAAAGACAGGTATATAAATGATCTTAATAATTATGGCAGCTATAGTACTACTATCATCATTCTTTTCGGAGTAATTTATGAGTAAAATTTTATTGCTTGACATTGAGATGGCTCCCAACGTAGCTCACGTCTGGGGTATATGGGACCAAAACATTGGTATTAATCAATTACAAGAGTCATCTTACGTTATGTGCTATGCAGCAAAATGGTTGGGTGATAAAAAGATGATGTTTGATTCTGTTAAAAAATCAGGTGACAAGAAAATGTTAGAAGGTATTCATAAGCTTCTTGACGAAGCTGATGCTGTTATCCATTACAATGGTAAACGGTTTGATATACCTAGCCTTAATAAAGAGTTTTTATTACATGGCATGTTTCCTCCTGCACCATTTAAAGAAATTGATCTACTTACAGTAGCTAAAGGTAGGTTTAGATTTGTATCTAACAAACTAGACTATGTAGCACAGTCTTTAGGTTTAGGTAAAAAGACTGAACATAGTGGTCATGAGTTATGGGTACAGTGTATGGCAGGTATCCCTAAAGCATGGAAAACTATGGAAGAGTATAACAAGAACGATGTTATTCTTCTAGAAAAAGTTTATGAACGTTTTAAACCTTGGATTAAAAATCACCTTAATAACAATGTGATTAATGGTACTATGGATGCATGTCCTACATGCCAATCTAAAAACATACAAAAACGTGGATTTAACATAACAACTACAAGCAAATACCAAAGATACCAATGTAGAACTTGTGGTAATTGGTTCAGAGATGGTACAAATCTTAAGCCAAAAGGCTCACAAAAGCTTGTCAATATTTAAAAAGGATGGTATAATAATAGTATGGCTAAATTTCCAGAACTAAAAAAAGCAATACAAACTCAAGTAGCAGGTACACATTACAAGAAGTATGTAATCCAACCTGTTGAGTTTATTACTAAAAATAATATCCCTTATATTGAAGGTAATATTATTAAATATATCTGTCGATGGAAAGACAAAGGTGGTGTAGAGGACTTAGATAAAATTATCCACTATGTAGAACTATTGAAAGAACTTAAAACATAAAATGACATTAACGTTACAAGAGATCAAAGAGAAGCTTGCTGAAGAGTATGATGAGATTACTCTTCTTGAGGTTTTAAACATTAACTCATATGACTTAGTAGATGCTTTCTTTGAACGTATTGAAGAACGTTATGAATACTTTAACAAACAATTATCAATGAACGGGGATACAGACTAATGCAACTAACAGACTATCAACGATTCATTCATGCAAGCCGATATGCAAGATGGCTACCTGAAGAATACCGTAGAGAAACATGGAAAGAAACTGTAGATAGATATACTGGATTCTTTAAGAATAGATTTCCAGATACCTTTCCAACAGAAGATGTAAATAAAGCAATACATAACCTAGATGTAATGCCTAGTATGCGTTGCCTTATGGCAGCAGGACCAGCTTTAGAACGTGATGAGATAGCAGGTTATAACTGTAGCTTTGTAGCTATTGATTCACCTAAAGCATTTGATGAAGTAATGTATGTTTTAATGTGTGGAACTGGTGTAGGCTTTAGTGTAGAACGTCAGTTTACTAACAACCTACCTACTATTGCGGAGGAATTTCATGAAACTGATACAACAATTAGAGTCAAAGACTCAAGAATTGGCTGGGCTAGTGCGTACCGCGAACTCATTAGCTTACTCTATTCAGGACGAGTGCCAAAATGGGACACTTCAGGAATCAGACCTGCAGGAGCTAGGCTTAAGACTTTTGGAGGCAGAGCATCTGGCCCTAAGCCTCTCGAGGACTTGTTCCAATTTACGGTTCATACTTTTAAAAAAGCAGCAGGGAGAAAGCTTAACAGCTTAGAATGCCATGACATCGTATGTAAAGTTGCTGATATTGTTATTGTTGGCGGTGTGCGTAGGTCAGCTCTTATCAGCTTGTCAAACCTCACCGACGATAGGATGCGAAATGCAAAGAACGGAGCCTGGTGGGAATCTGATGTGCAACGTGCTCTTGCCAATAACTCTGTAGCCTATACTGAGAAACCTGATGTAGGTATCTTTTTAAAAGAATGGGGAACATTGTATGACTCGAAAAGTGGGGAAAGAGGTATATTTAATAGAGTTGCAGCTACAAAGAAAGCCAGCTCTAACGGAAGAAGAGATGTTGACGGCTTTGAGTACGGTACAAACCCTTGCGGAGAAATTATCTTGCGATCTAAAGGACTTTGCAATCTCAGTGAAGTTGTCATCCGAGAGGAAGATACCCTTGCTAGTCTTAAAGAGAAAGTCAGAATCGCAACCATTATCGGGACATTTCAATCCACCCTTACAAACTTTAGATACCTAAGGTCTGATTGGAGACGTAATCAAGAAGAAGAACGTTTACTTGGTGTTAGTATGACAGGTATTATGGATCATCCTGTGCTTAGTAAACCTACTGAAGAATGTATTAATTGGTTAAAGGAGCTACGTGAATATGCTATCGAGACTAACAAGTTATGGGCTGAAAAGCTTGGTATTCCTCAATCTGCTGCTATTACTACTGTTAAACCTAGTGGTACTGTTTCCCAATTGGTGGGTTGCTCTAGCGGTATACATCCTGCTTACAGCCAGTATTATATACGAACAGTACGTATGGACAACAAAGATCCGCTCACAGTGTTCTTCAAGTCAGCAGGAGTCCCAAACGAACCAGACGTAACTAAACCTAGTGACATTACTATATTTAGTTTCCCTCAAAAAGGAACTGAATCAGGTGTTACTCGTAATGAAACAAATGCAATTGAACAGTTAAAGCTTTATAGTGTATACCAAAAGCATTGGACAGAACACAATCCTTCTATTACTGTATACTATAAAGATGATGAATTCTTGAATATTGGAGCTTGGATTTATAACAACTTTAGTGATGTTTCAGGTGTGTCTCTACTCCCACACTCAGATCACGTGTATAAACAAGCCCCATATCAAGAAATTACAAAGGAAGAATATGATTCTTTTGTAGCAAGTTTCCCATTGATTGATTGGGGTAACTTAAAAGAGGAAGAAGATACAACCACAGGCACTCAAGAACTTAGTTGTACTGCGGGTGCTTGTGAGATTGTAGGAGTACAAACATGATTACTTTTCATTTGATACAGGGTTGTACCGTTGGAATAGAACTAGTTGATGGATCTGTAGTAGATGGAAATAGTAATGATTGGTTTCTTGTAGTAGATTTATTTTTAGTTAGAGCAATAGTAAATATTTAAAGGAGAAAATATGCAATACACAACAGTGCAAATTAATAAAGTTGATAATGGTTTTCTGGTAACAACAACCAAGCAAATATTTGGTGAGCAAAGACCAGAGCAAAACAATATGGTCTTTAAGACTTTTGACGAAGTAATTGATTTCTTAAAACCTAAAGCAGCTGTAGCAGCAAATTAAATAAATAAGGGGCCCGAAAGCCCCTTTTTTATTACAAGCAAGTTTCAAATTTGGTAGCTTATTACATGTTGGCAGGAAAACTACAAAAATACCAACTTACTACATCCTTTGAAGGTAGTTTAACAAACTTACTTATTCATTACATACATTGTAACTTCGAAACCAAAACGCATTTCAGTAGCTGCTGGTGTTGTCCACATAGTAATCTCCTTAAAAGTTAATGTAAAGTTTTCACTCTACCCTATAATTATACCATAATGAATGAAAACATTCATCAGTAAAACCATGAGTTTAAGCTACTTGAGTTAATGTAACTACAGAAGAGGGGGTTAATGGTCTAGCATATGGAGATGTTTGTGCAGCTATAGCATCAATTCTTATATTAGTACTATTCACAGCACTCCATAACTCTACATAATCTCCTGCGGCTAGTTGAATATAAAAGTTAGCAGCCATAATAATATAGCCATCTATACCACCGTGACGATTAGGAACAGAACAAATACTAGAAGTGCCTGATACATCAGTACCATTCTTTTTTAACCATACATCAAATTCATGAATAGAAGTATCAGAACTAGCTAACTGAAAACTAAACTCTAAGTTGTATATTCCAGCAACAGATGTTGTCATTCTATTACTTGTTAATGTAACATTATTAGAATAGTCTACAGTACCTAAAGTAATAATATAAGCTGTATTAGCAGCAGCATATGTTTGATCTACATCATTTTGAAAAGCTCCATAGCTAGGGGCTGTTATAGAAGGAGCTCCAGTAATTACACTCCAAGGTATTGTAGGACTAGCTGTAAAAGCACTAGTACCATTACCATATACATATCCTGTTAAGGTTGTAGCTCCAGTACCACCATTAGGTACTGTTACAGGTAAGCTAGTTAATGCACTAAGAGAGTTATACTGAGCTAAACTTAGATGGTAGTATTGTGACGCAATACCACCCTGTATATTCTGTAGAGCATTATGCTGTCTAGTCTGAATATCTTGTAAGTTAGAACCAGTAAAGTCAATAGAACTCCAAGCAATAGAAGCTTGTTGTACAAGAGCTTGTGATACTTTATAGAACCAATCACGCCATACGAATACGTCAGTAATTGGATTGTTCGGTATTGGAGGTAATTGGATTGCCATTAGTCTTCCTGTTCAACTTCCCACTTCATTGTTCTTCTAGGACCAGCTTTTTCTTTTCTACGAACTATTTTTTCACGTTTCATAACAGTTTCCATAGTAGGTGATTCAATATCAATCTGACGAGCTAACCAATTCTTAAATCCTTCATCTTCTTCTTTACCAGCTTTAATAGCTTGACTTACTTGAGGTACTTGACCTATAGTATAGTCTGTAATATCACTTGTAATCTTTTCACCACTATCCTCTGGGTTATATATAGGTTGACCATTATAAAGTTTACGATTTGCTATGAGTTGAGCTCCAGCAAGTAAAGCAGGGTTAAAGGTTAAAAATGAAGAAACAACAGCCATAGGATCTTTTTCTAAACTTGCTATACCATGTAATGCATGGAATATATGGTAAGGGCCTGCACGTCTCACAGTAGCATCTTCATTACCTGTTAAGTATTGAGCAATCATATCTTGTAATGGATAGAGTGCGGCAATAGCTACAGCAATAGCAGCAGCTGTATCCAAACCATGTAAAAAGTCTTTTAAACCTGCTTGTCCATGTCTAATAGCTGCAATATCTGCTGCAGTATTTTTTAATGAATTAACTAAACCATAGTGATATCTACTAAATACTGTTACATTAGGGTTTTGTAAGACTTCAGATAAAGCTCTAGAACCCATAACTTTATGAGGTATACGATAACTAGGCATATGTCGTTCTACACTTTTAATAGCTTCTGCTCTAGTTAATCCTTCATACATCATCTTTTCATTGATCAGTTGCATATACATCATGTCACGAACTGTCCACATAGCTATGTTAGACTTTTTAGATATAGCTTCATATAGCTGAATAGGTTTCATACCAATACGTTTAGCTAAGCTTTGGAACTCTGGAGTTTGTGAAAACTCTCTATTAGCTTTAGCAAACATTTCTTCAGCAAATGCATTGTTTCTTACTCTAGCAGATAGTAATGAACCACCAAGTTTTAAAGTTTCTCTAAACTCAGCATCTTGAGTAATAACAGATTTAAGAGCAGGCATACCTGTTTTAGCAAATCTATAAATACCTGCAGGAGTTACCCATCCTGATAGACCACGAGCATTAAATAAATGCCAACCCTCATTCATCATGTGGGGTAATGGGTTAAGCATCATGTTCTTAATTAAAGCACCACTTAAATAAGTAAGTGCATTCATATCATTTACTTTAGCAAAGTCTTCTATAATAGATGCAATGTCATCTTTAAAAACATAACCATCAAATTGAGGAACTCTATCTAAATATTTAGGACGTCTAAATCCTTCAGGTATAGATTTACCTTCTGTTTTAAATGCATTTTCTTTAAACCAAGAAGAATCTTTAATATCTTCTAAGAATTTATTAGCTCTAATAAAGTTACGTAATTCTGTTAAACGTTGATATACTACTCCTTGGAAATCTTTTTCATAAGTAAAAGGAGTATTAAGTTCAATTTCAGGTTCATAAGCTTCTTTTATAAAAGCATTTTTAACTGTTTCACCAGGCCTAAATACACCTACCTCACTCATTTTAGCAAAAGGTACAGCTTTACCATTTACCCATTGGTATACAGAACCATCAGAACCTTGTTGTAAAATGATACGTTTACCATTAGGAAGTTCACCAGCAAATACAGAACGAGCCATAGCAGCTCCAGGTTTCCTAGCTATATTAGGATTAAACCCACCAAATTCACCACCACTAATTATATTTAAAGCTTTTTCAAATTTATCTCCTTGTTTAGGGATAAAGATACGTGGGACATTTTCACCTGTTACAGTAGATTCTAAATCAGTAGGTATTGTCCATCCTTTTTGTTGAGCATATTTAATTAAACGTTTACGTTCCATTAATTCTTGATTAGCATACTTCTTAAACAATTCTAATTCATTAGGATCAAGTTCAGCTCTACCTTCAGCATAAGCTCTCCATCTTTGTCTCATAGCAGTATCAACACCAGCTTTAGTAGCAGCTTCATGTCTTGCTCTACCTATAATCATATCTCTTTCTCCACTTTTATCTAAAGCAAAGAAAGCATCTGCTAGCCATGTTTCATTCTCAGCAGCATTTTTAGGTATTCTAGGAACTTCTACATCTGGTTGTGAAACATAAGGATCTTCTTTAACAGCATGATAAGCTTGTCTATTAATATAATGTTCATAGTCTTTACGAAGTTGTTCTTCTGTAAACACACCTGATTTATCCTGTGCAAATAGATCACCTTGTGGATCTTGCATTTGTTTCCACTCTTCAAATGATAGACGAGTATGTTCATCTTCATGTTTAAGAATGAACTGTGCATATTCATAAGGAGTCTTAAATGCATTCTCATCTAAACCAGCTTTAACCCATGGCTTATCTTCAAAGCGATTAAGGGCTTCATCTAAGTCCATAATAATTTCTTTAGATGAACCATCTTCATTACGATAGTGACGAGCTATAACAGGTTTACCATCTTTCTGTACAGCTTGATTGCCTTCAGCATCTACAATCTTAGCTACTTTAATAGGTACACCAGTCTCTGTTGTTTCAGGTACAGCCCATTTAGATGTCCATTCATTAGCACCTACTTCTTCTGTAGACTGACGAGTCTTAGCAAATTCATCTAATGATCTATTAAATCTAGGAACAATGTTACCAACCGTATTACCTACTACTTCATTTACTTTTCTAGTATATGCAGTAGGTTTAGCAGCTATGGCTGAAAAGCCAGCAGCTTCTATAATATGTTGTGCATTAAGGTCTTCGCCAGCTAACTTCTCATTACCAGCTTCAAATAAACCACCTGCAACGCCCATACCCGTACGTTGTATTGCAGGAGTAATTTTCTTACCACCTTCTAATACTATATCTTTTAAAGATCCAGGTCTGAAAAGAACTAAATTACCAGATAATTGACCTGCAAAAGAAGATTCAGGATTAGCTTCTATTTCTTTTTGTCTTGTTTGTGGATCATATCCTATGACTTCTTTCATAGAATCAGGAAGTTTATCAAAAGCATATTCAAGAGCTTTAGCACCACCTAAGAAACCAGCTACACCTCCTACGATTCCCCCTACAATTGGACCAGCAGGAGCAGCAGGCCCTAAGAATGGAGCTATAGCAGCCCCACCCGCGGCACCAATTTCAGCGCCAGCGACCATTGTTGGAGTAGCACCAATGCCAATAGCAGCAGAACCCCCAGCACTTTTAAGAAAGGAACGAGTTTTGCTAATATCGCTTTCAGAGTCAGTAGAAACGTCACTAAGATATGGATTGGAACTAGGCCTGGCTAACCCTTTCAAGTAAGGATTCTCAGGCTCAGACTCTGGTGCTTTAACATCAGTAGCTTTGAATGAACCATCAAGATAAGGGTTTTTAGAAGGAGCAGTATCAAAGTTTTCTTCTACCCAAGCACTAGAACGTTTAGGTTGATTGTACTTACTAGAAGGTAGACTTGCCCATATACCACCTAACTTTGCGTTAGCGGCTTGATAGTTTCCTTGTTTGACATCTTCAAGAGCATTATTGTCTTTAATAAGTTCTAAAGCAATCTTGTCTTGAGACTCAGGAGAAAAGTCAGTAATACCAAGTTTCTTGGCATATCTGTCATATGTTGTTTTAGTAATCTGATAACGACCAGCAGCAGTACTAGGACCTTCTTTAGTAGTTACTCCTATTACACCAGGATGTTTACTATAGTCGTTAAAAGTACTACCACCTACAATAGTATTATAGTCAGCTTGTTCAGCTTTACTTAAATTGGAAAGGTACCCTTGAATATTAGCATCTTCTTGAGTTCTACTATAAGAAGAAGGTTTTGAAGGCGAATAACTTTCTATACCACTAAGGTAAGGATTAGAATCCATCGTTACTCCTTATTATTTTTTAGTGCTAGCTTTATTCGGATTTAACTTAATATAATCTTCAAACTTAGCATCTGGATGAAGTTTAGACCAGTTAGCTTTAATCTGTTCTAGAGCTTCAGGACGTTGGTTAATTGCTTGTACAGCTAAATTAATGTCTTGCTGACTTGGTTTACTAACGGTATCTTCTTTAACTTCTTTTGAAGTAGTAGAAGCTTCTTCTTTAGAGCCACCTTTAGGGACTGGCATTTCTTTAAGTTTAGCTTCATAACCTTTGATTTCTTCATCAATCTTTTTACGTTGACCATCAAGTGCATTTAAGTCCTCCTGTAATGCAGTAACTTCAGCTATACGAGCTTCTTTAGTTAGCTTGTTACCATACTTGTCTGTAAAGATAGTACCACCTCTTAAACCATTAATTCTAAAGTTAATGTCATCAGCTTTAGCTTCAAGGTCTGCTCGGTCTCTTTGAGCCTGGGTAACAATAGTAGAAAGTTTACCTTTCATAGCATTGAACTCTCTAAGTTCCATACTCTTATCAAAACGTAATTGTACAGCCTCTTGACTACGTGCTTGTGCTTGTAAACGTTTATTACCTAGATCTTCTCTAATTCTATTAGACTCTTCAGCACGTCTATTACGTCCTGATTCTTTTAGATATTCAAGTTCTAGTTTAAGTTTATTAGCACCAGAGATAGCAGAATCAGCAAATTGTTGAGCTACTTGTTCCCTTAACTCTGGAGGAACTCTCATTAAATTATCAACAGGAATACCTGCATTGTTTAACTGCATAAGAGCAGTACCCCAAGCCGCATCTTTATCTTTAGGATCAGCATCAAGGTATCCTTGTGCAATCTGACCAGTAACTTCAAGAATCTTCTTAGCAGAATCTATACGACGTTCTTGTGCCATTGTACGAGTACTCTCTAAATCTTGTGCAACCTTAAGTTGTTTTTGATATTGAAGTAAAAGACCATTTTGTTTAAATAGTTCAGCTGTCTTATAAGCAGCATTAACTTGATCATTAACTTTAATAAAGTCTTGAGTAGCTGCTTTAGCTTGTTGAATAGGTGTCTTAACAACTGGTTGTGTTTCAACAGTAGGTTCTTCTGTTTTACCTGGATAACTTTCCATAGTAACAGGTTTAGTTTCATCTATTACAGGTTCTTTAGCACGTTCTTCTGTTGCTGCTCCTGTCATAAATGATGGCATAGGTGTACCATCAGCAGCTTTAGTACCTTGTAGTGATATAGCACCTTCAGGCATTACTGCTGGACGACCATCAAATCCTGTACCCATAGTATAACCACCAGGCATAGCAGGAGGTACTTGACTTGTTTTTGTTTTAGTTAGGTCAGCAATAGCTTGACTTTTAATAATGTCTTTAGCAGTTTTAAGTTCATCTAATTCAATTTGAGCTTCTTCTGTTTTAAGAACATCCATTTTTTCCCTAGCCATTTTAGCTTGAATTTCGCTAAAACTAGGAATACCATGATACATTGGAATACTAGCCATATTTTATCCTTTATCCAAAAAAGCTACCAATTGATGTACCAAGGCCAATAACACCTTGTAACAATTGTTCTTGTCTATTTTTCTCTGCTAGAGACTGATCGTAAGCAGCAGTTCTATAAGCATTAGCACCAGCTACTGGAGATTGTCCTGCACCTGATAATTGAGTTAATTGGTTATAATAATTATTAAACCAATTTTGTGCAGTCTCAGCACCATATTTTTGTAGAGATGCTAGTGTTGCACCAGATTGTGAACCACCTAAAGCAGCTCTATTACGTAGTAATTGTTTAGCTCCTTCTTCTTGAGCAAATTTATAACCAGGCATACCATAGACTCTATTAGGATCTTTCATAAGATCAGCTAAATCTTGAGCAGCAGATGCTCTAAATGGAGAGTAAGGATCAGTTTGTAATTTAGCTACATCAGGAGAAATACCTCTAGAAGCTGTTAATGCACTATAAATATCATAACCTGACTTAGCTACGTCAGCTACTTGTTTAAGTTGTCCAAAGATACCTTTTGATGCAGGGATACCACCAACCTCACCAGCAGCAAGTCCTGAGGCAATTGAAGAAGGAATATAACCTAAAGCTTGTGTAGCGGCACTAGTAAGTCCACCAAGTGTTAATCCACCTGCGGCAGCACTACCTAGAATACCAGCACCTGCTCCAGTAGCAGCAGCATAACCAGCTAAAGCGGCAGGAGTAGCACCAGCGGCTCCCATAAGAGTAGGTCCAATAAGACCCATACTAGATGCACTAACACCCGCACCTGCGGCTGCCCCACCTAAAGCTCCTGCCCCTGTTCCATAAAGTCCAAAACCAGCTGGCCCTAGAGCAACACCTGCAGCAAGACCTAATATAGGGTTGTCAAATACTTCACCAACAACATCACCAACAACATCACCTACGATGTCGGCTGCTCCTCCAACTACGTCTCCTACAAAATCAACAACTCCACCCATGATCCATCCTTAAATAAATAATGTTATCTTTACGATTAACTTCTTCAAAACCAATACGTTTAACAAATTGTAGTCCTTTAGTATTACTTTTTATAACAGTTGTAACTACTTCTAAATAGTTTTTAAATAGAGGATTAAATACTGTTCTAATATATTTACGCATATTAAAAGGTTCAGTAACTGATATGTGGAATTCATTCTTACGAATCATAATAGCTCCAACAATACCATTTTTATTCTCTACAGGAATAATACTAAAATTTCTAACTCTTTCACAAAACTCTTCAAAAGAACACTCTCTTGAATCTTTATAGCCTTCATAGGCTTTTAATAATGCTTTATGTCGCACCGGGATCGAGGTCCATCTCACAAGCTTGCAGTCTAATTGGCTGGTTGTCTGTGCAAAAATATTCATATGCTCTTCGTCTAAAGTTACCATTTTGATAAAGGACACTTCTCATTGCGTTTAGGTCAACATTACGGTATTGAGACCAGTTTTGATAATCATCATCTGTATGTCGTACTCGGAGGGTAGCACCAATCTTATCACCTACTATTTCTAGTCTACCAATAAACTTACGTTTAGTAGAGTTAGCATCTATAAGAGGAGTTCTGATTCTAAATTGGATAGGACCAACTAAATCAGTATAAGTATGCTCACTAATATTATACAATACTCCGTTGTCATTGTCAAGTGCATATGCTTCATTATTATAAGAAGTAAAAAATACTCCGTCTAATATAGTTTCTTGCCCATTAACATAAGATGTCCAAATAGACCATTGTTTAGATTTAATATCACAAACAAGAGTTAAATCATCATCTAATAAGTTAAGTACATAAAAGTAATGACCAGATACTTTTAAAGAGTATGATCTTACATTTTGTAAACTAGATTGGTTTAGTATTCTTTCTACTGATACATCTGAAATTTGTACAGGTCTTGTACCATCTAACATAAGAACTGTTCTACCAGTATTACGTCCTACAGCTACCCATACAACTGTTTGTTGCATTTCTACTACTGAGTTACCATTAGCACATCCAAACTCAATACGGAATGTAGGGTTAGGTAATAATGGCGATCCTATTGGTTGAGCTGCATCATAGAAGAACTCTGTAGACCATTGACCAAAAGCTAGTAAATAGTTAAAATGTTTAGCTAAGGCTACACCTTTATCTGGTTCTGCTTCAGCAGTAATGTAGTTTAATGCATCCCATTTAGTAGGATCATTAGGCTCACTATTCCAGATCTTACCATCATCTGTCATTACAAAAACGTAAGTATCAAAGTAAGCTGTACCTGGTACTATGTTACCTGATGGAAATCCATTTAAAGTACAAGTAGCATAAGCTTGTGTACCTGAACCACCAGGTGCTGCTATAGTAATTGTAGGAGCATTTAAGTAACCTGTACCTGCATTAGTAATAACAATATCTGTTACAATACCACCTGATATAGAAGAACTTCCTGTAGCTCTATTTCCTGCATAAGTTAATGTAGCAGTACCATCTACTTGTGATCCACTAGTAAATGTAGGTGCAGTAGATGCTGTAGTACCGGCTACTGTTACTGTATATAAGTTAGCTCCATAAGCTACTTGATCATTAAGATTATAAGCTGTAGTAGCTTGCCACTCAGGACCAAATGTTACAGCAGGTGGAGATGCATATCCTGTACCACCTACAGTAATATTAATAAAAGCTACACCATCACTTCTAACTTGAGCTAGAGTGGTTCCATTATAGGTATAACCTTTATCACCCTTTTGAAAGAACAAATATCCATCATTAAGGGTATTAGTAAAATAGCAAGGAGTTGTAGTTCCTGTTAATGTTCCTACTGTAGTTGTAGTAGTTAAGTCAGTATTATAAAGAGTATTATTTAATACTGCATATATTTTGCTAGCATAAGTATATAAACCTTGTGCTGTACCTGTACCAAAATCTACACCTGAAGATGTATATCCAGGTCTTTTCTTTGCATACATAGTTCCATTATAGTCTTCTGCAAAACAGTTAACCATCTTAGAACCTTTGTCTGTGGTATCATTACGAAACTCTACCCCATAGTTCATTGGTAATCGTAAGGTTTCGGACATTATCTAAACCTTAATACTTGAGCTCTAATATCTGGTTGGAAGAATGTAGAAGCATACTCTGTATCCCACGCCATTAATCTTTGTTTATAGTTTTCAGCTCTTTGAATAACACCTGCAAGTCTTTCTGTAGGAAGACCATAGTCAGCAGCTAATTCTGAAGCTAGACCCCAACGTAAACATTGATACCATTCAGATGGAAAGTCAAATGTTTGATTAGCTGTAGTAATATCCTCAATAGGACGTTGAACAGTAATATGTAATTCATAAGTAGTTGATGTACTTGCATTAGGAGTTAAGAATACTTTAAGTTCTCCATATGTTGCATAAGGCCAATAGTACACAGAGTTTATTGTACCTGTGTTATACTTAGAACCTAGAATGTTATATTCTTGTTGTGAAAGAATAGACATAGGTAAGTCAATATACGTATTTAAAAGAGAGTCTACAGTAACAGTTGCTGGTGTTGTAAAGGTACCACCAGACATTGTTAAAACATCACCTACTGCATAATTGTTACCACCACTATTAGCAAGAAGAGCTTTAGTAACAACACCTCCAGTATAAGTTAAATTAAATTGTGCACCTGTACCAGATCCTCCAGTACATGATACTGGATTAGTAGCTTGTACTGTATAACCTGATCCACCTGAAAGTAAAGATACCTCTGCAACTTGATTAGTAGTATTAGATATATTTCTTAAGAAAGATTGAATAAGTCTTAAAGGTTTATTAGTATTTAAATCATATGTACTAGATGGTCCAATAGTATAAGATGTTTGGTTAGACTTTAAAGGAATAGTTAACTCAGTAACTGTCCATAGTTTAATGCCATCTGTCATCCAATCTTTAAGCATCATATTAAGAACCATACTTGCATTCTCAATAGCACTAGCCGTAGGTTGTGCACCTTCTTCAAGCACACCTAATAAACGTAAAGATGACTGTATAATGTCATTACGAGTTACGCTAAATGTTGTTGTACCTGAAGTAGCCATACTTATCCTTTATGTTTACCTAATAGTTTTTGTACTGTCTTTGTTTCGTAGATACGAATTAAAGTCCAAACAATTGTAAATAAAGCTGCAATAGCAGGTAGTACTTGCATCATAGTTCCTACAGCAGTAGCAATAGATACACCATCAATAATATGTTTAGTAGCATCTGTTAAATGTTCGTTAGGCATTATAAGTCCTTGGGTTCCCAGCCGTAGATATCGGCTATTTGATATATTAGTTTATAGAAAGTTTTGTTATGAAGTTCGTATCTTTTACCTTGAAGGTACATGATAAGATGCACCATCTCATGTGCCATAGTTCTCTCAAAAGTTTGTAAATGACTTTGTTTAGCGGTACTAATTATTATACAATGTGGTTCAGGAGTATATTGTCCATATATTTCAGAATCATCTACAACCACAAAATCTATCTCGGAAGGTCTTGGTAACTTATACTTGTTGAAAGGTGGCAGATTACTTAACATTCTATAAACTGCTTTACACGTGTCAACTGTAATTAAGTTCATAGAATCAATATGGACGCGTGCCGGCTTTATCTATAATTAGAACTTGTTTACGTGGTTTATCTGCAAACTTATTAGGAATGGATATGTGTACCCATGAATCAAACTCTCGGATAAGTTGGTCATACTCAAGGTTTGTTTTAAGTATCTCTTTAACAATATTGTCAGGTGTTAAACCTGGTACTTTAATATCAGCAGCACAACCAATACAATGCTGACTTGTAGGTTTACTACCTATAGATTTATTTACTTCTTGAGATCTATAAGCAGAGTTAACCATTATAGGTCGGCCTAACACTCGACGAACTTCTTCAAGAAATCTAGCTAATCTTGTTAAGTTAGCTTTAACATCTGCATTAGGAGTGTTGTCTAAACCTAATCGTTCAGCAGTTTCACTGTGTGTTAATTCTTCTAAACTAAAGTTAGGTGTAAGTTTCATTTCTTTTTAATATAGAATAAGCTACGTTCACCAAACAAATAGAAACCAACAGCACTAGCAAAGTTATCTACTTCTACTGTAGCAATACCATTAAGATGCATATATGCCCAAGTAGCTAATACAATAAGACCAATCATAGGTCTCATTAATCTTGTAACAGCTTCTACCCAAGGATAGCTAGGTGTACCAGATCCTGCATCATTCATGACCTTAAAGAACTCTAGGTCAATCTGTTTCATCTGAGCATACTGCTCGATAGTTGCAGGTTTAAATTGATCTGGTGCTACAAACTTATTAATAAGGGACTTACCTAAGTCCATTACTACAGGAGCAAAAGCTGATAAGATTGTTATTGGATCCATTATTCAGTAGGTATTACTTCAACCCAAGATGTTGTTGCTTCATCCCATGTATAACGTTTGTCATCTGTAGGATATGGTGTTGGTGCTTCCCACTGTGCTGTTGTTTCATTTAATGTCCATGAAGCATAGGGTTGTGGTGGTATGAATGCATCTAGTGTTGCATCATACTTGTAACCAATACCTGCATAGTTCTTACGGATGTTACCATTGTAAGATGTTTGTTTCCAAGTGCCACCAAGTAAGTTAGTGCAGAATTCAATGCCAATAGCTTCGTTCTCTACACCGTCTTGATCGGCTGTGTCTTGGTTAGCAACTACGATGACTTGTGTTACTAGGTTTTCTTCGTTTAATTGTGCAAAATGTGCCATGTTTTCTCCTGTTATCTTGCGTTACTATTCTTAAAGGGGTTTTCTGCAAAGCAGGCATATATATAAGTTTGTCCTGAACTATTCCACGCAGCATTTGTATCTCTAAATTTAAATCCGTTAGACAATAAATCCAATGTGTTTAAGTTTGTATCTTCTGCATTTGATAACGCAGGGTATAATCTAGCAGTTGTTACATTATAAGTATTTCTTGAGCTATCAAACACAAACCAATTTTCTACGCCTGTAGATTTAAGTAATACATATTTTGGTCTAAATCCTGTAAATACAAAAGTTCCATCTGTAGAACCATTACCGACATAGCTTCCAAACTTACTAAACCCTGCTATTTCTGCCCAGCAATAGGCTACAAATGTTTGAGAAGATTGATTTACTGGATTATTTGTTCCAACACTAAATACTGATGATGTAGGAGCTGTATTATTCCAAGTAGTAGATGTTGCAGTAAAAGCAATTGTAGTATTTAATTGCAATACACCTGTAGCAGGACTAGCATTTGCTGACGCATGATAAACCATCCAATCACTAGAAGCTGCACTTCTGCATTTTACAATCACCATTTTAGGTGCAACACCTAAACCATGTCCTACTGTAGCATTAGCACCTGTTCCTGTGTAAGTCACAATACTAAACCCAGCAGTTGTGTTTACGGATACAGTACTCGTGATAGAACCACTCGTGTTAGATGATGTTGAACCTTGACCAGCTTGCCATTGCCAACCTACAAAATTATCACCTGTGCTATTAACATTATTATCATTTCCAACAGTAAAACCATTAGAATTAAATGCTGTAATATCTTGAGTAGTTGTGCTTTCAGCATTTGTTAAATTAGAAAATAGTCCTTTATTAGCTCCACGAACAGAGTCAAATAATTGATGATTACGACCAGCTAATGTTCTATTTTTAACCCATACAAAGTCAGGTTGAAATAATGCTGCATTGGTAATTAGTCTTCCACTTGTGCTACTTCCACTATAAACAGTTGCATCCATATACTTATTACCCTGTAATATGGTAGGGGTAGGCAGGTTAAATGTGTTTAGTGCTACAAAGCCTGATGGTGGTGTGTATGAGAATGGTCGTTGTCCAAAGTTAATGTCTAGTCCATTTGATTGTGCTTGTGAAACTGCTGCAAAGAAATCACCTGTAAGTGAACTAAATGCTACACCTTGGCTTGTATTGTTTTTATAGAAAGTAATAGACGCACTTCCAGCAGTAGACATATCTAATGCAACACCTATTACATCACCAGCAGTATAAGATGCACCATAAGCTACACCTGCACCTGAATTATTATATTTATTACCGCCCATATAATAACCATATCCATCTGCATCACCTGTATAACCAAGAATTGCACTTGGGAATGTAGATGTTGATGTAAATGGTCTATGAATACCTATCATAGTTCCGTTAGATGTAGTTCCTGAACAAGTTACTTCCCAATACCATTTACCTGAACCTGAAGTCATTACCATAGTTGTGCCTATTGCTGACCAACCGTTAGGACCAGAATTAGTTACATATAAATTACCTGCTGATATTGATCTTACTGCTGAACCTGAAATACTTGAAGGCGTTAATTGGTCATATACAGGGAAATTACCTACAGTCGCACTTGTATTAGTAGGAACATCTAGCATAGCATCATAGGTTGTGCCTGCTGTTAAGCTAATGTTGTTACAAGTCCAATTATTACCGTTAGGTGAACTATCGTAGCCTAATGTTGTGGTAGATGTTGTGTTACCAAATGTTAGGTAGAAACCGTTAGTGCCATACATACCTGTATATTTAATTGGTTTCCAATTACCGTATGCGTCATTGTTACCAAAGTAATATGGTTCTAGTGCTTGACCGTCAATGAAGTTAATGTCAGTCATGTAACCGTCAAATTGTTGGTCGCTATTCCAGCTTCTTCTACCTATTGTATGTAATGCTGTGCTGTTAAAATATGTATCTCCATTTAATGTTGGATATGCAGAACCTGCTTGAAATGAAGTTTGTTGATTGCCATTTACATATATCTTTAATCTATTTGCTTCTGTTGCTTGTGTTGTATCACAAGCCACTACTAAATGATACCAAGCAGCAGGGTCTCGTGGCATTAAATTTGTAATTAAATCAGAACCAGCAGCACCATTTATACGAAAGCTATAATTAGTTCCATCATTAAGATAAATTGCAGTTTGTCCTTGTGCGCCAAATAATGTTCCCATATTTACAGAAATAGTGCCTAGTTTTATCCAAGCAGACCATGTCCATGTTTTTCTATTAGATGCAACACTTGGTGTTCTATTTAAGTATGCAGAGTTACTTCCTCTAAACCTTAAAGAATTGTTTAGGTTATTAGTAAGTGGTGTTAAAGCACCTGTAGCTGTAAATGTGTGGATAGTATTACCACCTGATGATGTAACTAGACCACCGTTAAATACTTGTGAACCAGCGTATGAGATGATAACTGTTCCACTACCGCCTGCACCACCATTATAATTGCCTGTTGCAACATAACCTGCACCGCCACCACCACCACCTAAATTGGTTGTACCAGAAACTGCTGGAGTTGTGCTACTACCTGTTTGACCTTGACCTCCGCCACCTGCTCCACCTACACCACCAGTATTAGTTCCGTAACCACCACCTCCACCACCACCTGCATAAGTTACAGAAGAACCTGAAATGCTAGATGCAGTACCTGCACCACCAACACCTGGAACTTGTAATACAGCACTTGTACCTGCAGCAGACGCTCCTCCGCCACCACCACCAGCATTTACACCTGCACCACCAGCATTACCTTGTCCTGAAGTTCCTGAACCACCTGTTTTGGGTGCAGTTTCGCCTTGACCACCACCGCCTGAACCGCCTGATGCACCTGAACCACTTGAACCAGCTCCACCACCACCGCCTGTTGCAGTTAAAGTAGTTAATCCTGTTCCTGATATTACTGAGTCGCTACCATTAGGAGCTGCACCAGCACTAGAACCTCCAGCGCCACCAGCACCCACAGTAACTACATAGGTTGCACCTGAATAAAGTGTAGTAGATGATGTTAAAAGACCACCAGCACCTCCACCTCCCGCTGCTCCTTGACCACCATATTGTCTACCGCCACCACCACCACCAGCTACGACTAAATAACTAGCTGTTACAGGTGTAAGAGGGCTTAATGTGCCTGAAGATGTAAATGTATGTATTTGGTTACCACCTGAAGTAGTAAGAGTTCCACCTACGAATTTAGGTGTAGCAGATGCGTAAGATATGATGACTATGCCTGAACCGCCTTGTCCACCTATGCCTGATGTAGCTCCACATCCTCCACCGCCACCGCCTGTATTAGTTGTTCCTGGAGTTCCATTTGACCCTGGTGATCCACCAGCACCCCCGCCTCCTGTGCCACCAGCTCCTGCAGTTCCTCCATATAGTTGATTAGCGCCACCTCCTCCACCACCTGCATAGGTCACACTTGAACCTGAAATGCTAGATGATAAGCCGTTACCGCCTGCACCTGAAGTAGTAGATGTACTATTAGCACCCACAGCACCTGCGCCACCACCACCAGCTGACGGATAAGGTGAAGCTGCATAAATGTTAGAACCACCATTATTACCTTGACCTGCTGTAGCAGTTCCTCCTGATGTTGTTGCATTACTACCAGCACCACCACCTGAACCTCCGTTACCACCATTGCCACCAATTACAGCTCCATAACCACCGCCAGTAGATGTGATAGTAGATAATCCTGTGCCAGATATTACAGAGTTATTTCCTTGTGTTCCATTAGCACCAGATGTAGAAGCTCCTCCTGCACCTACTGTAATAGAATATGTATTAAGAGTAGATAAAGAAGTTGTTGATGCAAGCATACCACCTGCACCGCCACCACCAGCAGACCATGAGCCACCACCTGACCCACCACCAGCTACAACGAGATAAGATGCAGATATGTTTGTACTACGAGCAGATAGAATACCATATGCTCTGGCTGCTTGAACTGCTAGGCGTGACAATAATGACATTAACTAATTCCTATTTGAATTGTGTTTGTGCTGCAAATACTGTAAATGCTGCTGAACCTGTTTTAACAATGGTATATGAGTAAGCATCTATACCTGAAGCATTACCACTTGTCCATGCTGTGCCACCTTGATATTTAGGTGTAACTGAAGTACCGTCAATAGTGATTGCATTGTTATAGTAAGCTGTTGCACCTTGTGACACTAGGAATACTAATGTAATAGCTTGACCTGTTGACATAAGAGTATCTAAAGATGTACCGCTTGAAGCTCTAAAGTTTACTGTCCAGTTAGCACTTGCGTTTGTTGTATAGTATAGCACAGACTGTGAAGTTGCATCATAGTTGATAGTACCTGTAGCTGCTGTAGCTGATACTGTTGCGACTTCTGCTGCATCTTGGAATACTGCAGCGATAGCTGTTGTTGAACCTGTAAATGTTTGAGTACCTGTAAATGTATTATTTGCACTTGTAACAGGAATATTTGCACCTGCTAATGTAGAAGCACCAGTACCACCAGAACCTACTGCAATTGGTGTACTAAATGTTTGAGCTAATGCAAAGGTATTAGTAGAATCTAATTGAGGAAAGTTTTGTAAATCAATAGCAGTTAAACGAAGTTCAACTTTATCACCTGCACTAAATGCTGATGCAGTTGTATTATCTTGAGCTCTTACAATTGTGAATGTATCTGTTGATCTAGCAGTTACTTTAACAATTTCAATTGTAGTACCTGCAGTATTAGAAAGAGTACAGTAAAAATATGCTGATCCAGCTAAAGTAGGAAATAAAGCTCCTTGCCCTGCTGTTACTGTTAATGAAGTAGCACCTACTAGAATACTAGAAGCTAGTGTGGTTGCTGCATTATTGGTAAATAAATTTAATCCTGCCATAATATTATCCTAAAGTAATAGTGTTTAAAGCTGAGCCATTAATAGCTGTGGTTGATTTAAGTGGATTTGGTGATACTAAGGTACTAAGAGTTACTGTCTCGGTTACTGGAATAAGTACTGCTGGGAATGTAAATGCAAAGGTTATAAACTGATCAGGAGGCTCTGGTCGTAACCAAGGAGCTATCTGAGTATCAGGAACACCTCTTACAAAGTCTTGTGGTTGACGGATCTCCCAGTCATCATCACAACACATTAAACCATCCCAACGTTCGCTTAATGCACTAGCTTTGTACTTACGACCACAGACATCACAGTCTGCTATCCAGTCTCCTTTGTCATATCTAGAGGTATAACTCAAGAGATTCTCCTAAACGTTAAGAGGAGCTAATACTGGAAGGTCTGCTACAATAGTATATACATTAGTTAAAGATGTAGTAGCTGTCATTTCAAGACGGTAAATAACACCATCTAAACCACCTGTAATTCTTTGAGCTACCTGTTGCCCACTAATAGTAGGACTACCTACTTTAATAGAATTAGGGCTAGAATCAGTGCCTGATACAACTTCAACTGTACAAGTAGCAGAACTTATAGTCTCACTTGAAGCCATTATAGGTGAGAAGTCAAACGTAAACTGTTCATTTTCTGTAGTTATTTTGTACGAAAAAGCAGCACTCATACACGAGTATCCTTATCAATAAATATTGTTCTGAATTTGATTACAGTAACTTCTCTAATTTTATCAGCAGCATAGATAAGTCTATCTACTGGGTAGTTAATAAAAGATACTGCATTAGCAAGTAAACTTGCAATTGCTGTAGAAGTAGCATTAATATATTTATTAATAAGCTTACTTAATATAATAACACAATTTACAGAAATTGTCAAGGTTTTTGGTATAGTATTTTGTAATATAGCAGTTACACTTGAAACTACAGATAAAAGTCTATAATAGAACCTACCTGATAATAAAATAACTGTTGAACTAACTGAAGCTGTAATATCTTTTAAAAAGCTCTTTATAAAAGAAATAGAGGCTATTACAGAAGATGTTACTAAAGGTATAATTTTATCTATACTTTTAGTAAGACTAACTGAAGATGATGAATAAGCTAATAAAGTAATTAACCTATTAGTAGCTGTAAGTATAGTAGCAGTTACTACTTGTATATCAGTAATAAATTTACTAATAAGTTTAGATAAAGTAGTTGTAACTGTACTTATAACAGTTTTTGTAGTACTTATAGCTTTAGTAATAGCTGAGGTTGAAGTAGATACTACAGATAGTAATCTACCATAAGCAAACGCTGCTACTATTGTTACTACGTTAGCTAAACTAGTTAATAATGTTTTATTAAACTGTTTAGTAATACTTGCATTTAAATAAGTATCTTGAGTGGAAGCACTATTAATAGGATTTGCATTTAAGAAAAAACTATTAATAGCCCCACTAACATAACTATAAACTTGATTGACGTAAATGTACGCAACGAGAATTACATTTCGTTGTACTGGCCCACCATTTACGACCTCTTCGTTAACTGCCCTTTGATTAAGAGCCATATCATATTAACTAAATTGAGTTTTAAAAGTGAACTGAATGCTGTCACCTGATGTTAAACCAATACCTGTAAAGTCACCTTTAACAAATAAGTTACCAGATGTATTAGCATCAAACAAACCTGCATTAGTAATAGTTACAGTACCTGAAGCAGTTAATGTACCAATAACTTGATATGTGTCATTAGTTGTAGATGTTGTTTGTTGTGTTGCTGTACCAGTTGTACGTGAACCTGTTTCTGAAAACAAAGTAGTATCAGTAGCAGCAGTAGTACCAGCACCTGTACCCCAAGCAACATACTTAGGTTGTGTAGCAGCACCACCAGCAAGGTAATTTGTTACAATTGCCTTACCAGTATTGACTAATAATGTAGCCATTTTTTAATTCTCCATAATAATCGTTTAAGTGGATTCTTGTGCCAATATTGAATTGTTCCAAGTTCTTCAATAGAACCATCTGCCCGAACAATACGAGCAGATATTTCCATTTGTTTTACTTTAGCTTCAGAAGTGATCATGATAAGTTCTTTAGTTTATAAATAGTACTTAAATATAAAGCAAGGATTGAATCAATGATATTTTGAATAGCTGATCTAGAAGAAGCAGAGTGACGTAATTTCTCAATCATGTTTACTTGCTTAACTAAAAAGTCATCAATAGGCTCTGTTGGTGTAGTAGCAAACAAAGGGATGTCTGCCATAATGCCTTCATCCCCTTGATAAGCTTCTGCAAGATCATCGGCTAGTTCAATAACTTCTTCATAAAAATTACCAAGAGCTTTATGCGCTGCATAACTTTTAGTTTTTAAATGTTCCTTGTGGGTAACATTACGTGCATGGAACAATAATCCTATGATCTCTTCCATATTAACTCCATTGCTTAATACATTCAATTAGTAAACTGAATGATAATGAGCCTGATGAATAACCGTCTGTATCATATAAAACTTTGCCATTTACACCTGCACCAGCATTGTTTTGTAAGAAACCTACTTGTTCTCCCATTACAAATCCCCTACCTACAAATCTCCAGATAGGTACATCTGCTGTAGCATCCCAATAAAGGTTAACAGCTAAGCCATCTTCTACGTCATAAGTTACTTTTTTAATTGCTACTTTAGTAGGTTTTTGTGAGTTTAGACCTGTAGAATTAACTGAAGCAAGAAGTGCTGGGTCAATTAAGGTTGCTAAACTTACGTTACTTGTATCTAAAAGTCCTACTAACTTAACAACTAAATTACGTTCACTATCAACTAACGTTTGAATCTGAACTGAATTAGCCATGTTATTCTCCTATTATCTTGTAATTTCAGTAGATGCTAGGATGTAATCAACAGTTAATGTATCTGTAGCTGTAGGAGTAACTTGCATTACTGGGCCTAAAGCAACACTAGTTAAAGTTGTACCTGAAGTACCAATTGTTGGTGCTGCTACTCTAGCTACAAGTAGATTATTATTATAAACATAAAGATCTACACCATCAAAATAAAAACCTAGTTCAAGGTATGTATCAGCTACTGCTGTTGCAACACCTGTTACTAATGTAGTTGCTGTTGAGCCTACTGTAGAAACTAAGTTAACTGATGTTGATGAAGCAGCTTTAGCAAACCATAAACCGTTTGTTGTAGCAGAACCATTTCTTAAACCTACATAGAATGCTTTTGCACCTGATACTGCTGAAGCTTTAATTCTTGTTGAGAACCATACAGCATTACCTGCAACAAAAGCAACATTAGATGCTGTTTTGTAAGCAGCTGATGCTGTTGTTGTACCACCTGGTGTTAGAACTGCAATACCACCATTACCATCTGTTAAAGCAAATGTTGAAGAAGTACCTGTTACAGTATACTCTGCAACTGTTTCTGTAAAATCATTTGCATACTGAGCAACACCTGTTAAACGTGAACCACTTGAAGTAAATGGACTTGGTAATGGATAATCACCCATTAAATACTGTGCATCATTTGTAGATACACCATTTGAAAATCTTGTTGGATTTGACATATAAATCTCCTTTGACGTTGTATGTTATA
>Ga0209358_10000260_pt1 | contig 47773 bp, 38 predicted proteins | sample LauGreFa1BDMLBSN_2_FD_187574 | JGI IMG/M metagenome (GOLD analysis project Ga0209358, IMG submission 187574) | Freshwater lake microbial communities from Lake Michigan, USA - Fa13.BD.MLB.SN (SPAdes) (version 2) | ecosystem: Environmental > Aquatic > Freshwater > Lake | place: Lake Michigan, USA... | reverse complement strand
TCCAAAATTTCCTGCTTTGGCATTATTGACAAGGTCTCCAATTCTTCTTACATAATTATTGCTGGCCATAATGCTAAATAAGGATGTAAACAGACTATAATCAGTGCTTACAATTCCAGTAAATGTGTTTCCTAATGATGCCACAGAACCTTTATTTGTTTCTGTAAGATAAGTTTCATTTCTACACGGTCCCGAAGGTTCACCAAATGCACCTGAACTGCAAGAAAAAGTAGAAAGAAGGAAATACTTACCTTTATTATTTAAATCAGGAGCTCTCCATCCATCTAATTCATAATAAAGAGGTGATCCATGTCCGATGAAATTAACCCATAATGCACCTTTATTGATTGCAGAACGAATATTAAATGAAATAGATTCATCAACTCCCCCAAGAGCATTTTGTCTAAAAATTCTTGTTGTATCACCACAAATATTACTATTGGTTAGATATTCATTAATTCCATCATATTGATTATAAAAGGTATTATCTCCGGGGTCTCCTCCTGATAAAAACATAAAATGTTTCATCCACGGCGATGCCTTTAATTCATCATATTCTATGATTTTATTTACAGTTGCAGTTGCTTCTTCAGGGGTAGAAACAGGCAGCCTACCAATTACCATATCCGGATTTTTTTTAGTGCTGTCTAATAATGAAAACCAAACATCGCTAACAGGAAAACCATATGTAGGAACAAAATCATTTTGATTAGAAGTGCTAAGCAGTTTAAGTGGGTCCCAACTAGCATTTCCAAAAAACAAGGCATATAAAGGTGCTGGTTTTTTCCATTGTTCATGTGCATGTTTTAAAAAACTTTTAATTGCATGGACAGATTTAACTCCATGATTAAACTCTTTATAAATGTCCTTCACATCAACAATTTTAATTGTCCATCCTTGTTTTTTTCTATGTTCAGCAAGAATATGTGCTTGCTCAGCAAAATCAGAATGTACAATATAAACTGCATCTGCTTGCATATCATCTTGTGTAAGATTACTTGAAGATACATCTTCAATACGTGCTTCGGCAAAAGCTTCAGCATCTACTATATAACCGGAAAAATTGTTTTGTGAATTAATATATGCTCGATATGCTTGGCCAGATTCTGAAGGCAAGAATTCTTGCATTGAAGTATAACCAAAAGCAATATGTCTTTGTAGATTTCCACCATTAATTAATAATGAAAAAGGCCCTGATTGAGGTGTTTGAGTTATTCCTAACAAATCTCTTTTTTCATTTTGACTTAATGATTGTAAAAGATTTCCAGATGAAAGTAACAGTGCATAAGTATATTGAGAATAACTATTTAGGACGTTTTTTATATCTTGATATGTTTGAACTTGAACAAAATGAGTGGTTCCATCTTTCATTAATACCCATAATATACAACCTGAATATACTTTCGAGAAATAAAGAGAATCCCTAAACATTAATGATGTGAATCCATTTGGAGTCATACCAGCTGTAATAATATCACCTTTTTTTTGCGTGGATTCTACCGTAAATGATTTATGAACAGTATCAATAACTGTATATGTTGAAGTTCTTAATCCATCAATTTGCATTGAAATAGGCTCATCTTTTGAATTAGAATAGGCCAGTTCACCTTGCTCACATAAAAGTTTTGTATTATGTGATATTTCATAATAATTAAGATAGAGCTCTGTAAATACATTATCAGAAAGTGGAATTGATCGTATCTGAAGAACATTTGCCCCAGGAATTACTAAAGAAGAAGGAACAGAAATAGACATAAACTTATCCGTCATCCCCGAAAAAGAATCTGTAGCTATACGATTACCATTCCAAACAATCTCTACATTATGGTCAAATTGTAAAGTATCAATATCAGAAGCACCATGCAGAGCAATGGAGAGTGATAAAGGAGTTGAAGTTGCTGTTAATTGAAGAGTATCAGTAAAAACTGAGTATGGACTTAATGTGCTTAGTCTTTGCCAAAAGAAATTTTTGCCAAATTTAAAATCACAAGAAAGTATAGAAAATTCAAATGCTGATGTTTTATCGCCAGCATATATACTATGATCCTCTTCTTTATGTTTAGAGACAATACCAATAGAATCTATGGTATTGAAAGGAATGGATTGAATAGCAGATAATCGAGAAGATTTATCAGTTACAGGGCTATTTTCCAAAGTTAAAAAGAAAGAAGACTCATCTGTAACACGATTAAACCAAGTAGTATCTCCAGCTGCACGTTTGGATGCAAAAATGAAAGAATCATCATTGCTTAATACATTATCATTGTCCTTATCAATTCCAAAAGGATATGTATTCCCTTTATATATAAGCCTGAATCTTGACAATTCTTTACCTAGCCATTCTGGCTTATTGTTAATTATATCATTACCAGAAATCTTAGCTATACCATCTTTTTTTGTAATTAATCGAAGATATTTTTGATTTGTAGAATACCAATTATCATTCAGACTTTTTTCTGTTTTTCTATTATTTTGTACAATACATGATGGAATTTGTTGAGGATTAATAATTCTAGACAAAAAACCACTTTCTTTATCATTGATACGATAATGTGGGATGTTCTGTAATAGATGAGAAAATTCAATATATACGATGATTGTATCGGCAATGGATAATGTTCCTGACCGATAATCATAAGTAAATGGCTGTATTGATAATTCAGCAACAGGAATATCTCTTAAAGTACCTTGTCTTTCTATATGAACAAATTCTTTAATATCTTTTTTACATTCTTGAGACTGGGAGAAAAGATTCAGGACACCTAAAGGTTTTTGCAACTGAATAGATTTCCATCCATTCATTGTATATCTAATATTTATTGACCCAGTACTAGGAACAGCTAATAGAGGAAATAAAGATTGAATTGCAGGTGAAGTATTATCTATAGAAAATCTAGCATCAGCTCTATCTGAAATATGTACGCAATTCACAAGTGAATTGGAAGGCATATTTTGTTGTTTGGTTTGTAAATGAGTAATTGTAAGGATAATCCCTTTAGGAGTATATACAATCGTCTGTTCGCCAAATACATAATTGGTGAACACTATAAAAAATACAAGTGCACCAATGAACAATCTATAGAACATATAAAAACTCATGATTAAGAAATTTTATGTAGTTTCAAGGCGTAAAACTATTAATATTATTGCCTTTTAAACCTAAAGAAATATTGAGTTGTCTTTGGATTTCGTCAATACATAGTAATTTACATTTGTAAATAAAAACAATAGTCATCAAAAAGGTAAATATGAAAAACATATTGAAATATATAATGCTTTTATGTACCATATTTTCGGTATATGCATCACAACCAGATTGGTCAAAAAATATTGCTTCAATTATGTATTCAAAATGCACTTCATGTCATCATGAAGGCGGAATAGCTCCTTTTTCATTAATGACATATCAACAAGCAAATTCAAAAAAAAGTGCAATTCTACATAATGTAGAAGACAATCACATGCCTCCTTATCCAGCAAATACCTCTTTTAGAGAATATGCACATCAAAAAAATCTTAGCCCACAAGAAAAACAATCAATTATAGATTGGATTAATAATGATGTGCCAGAGGGTGATATCTCAATAGCACCAAAACCACCAGAGTACACAGGAAATTCCATTATAAAAAATCCAGATTTTATTGCTTCGATGTCTGTATACACATCTCAAGCAAAATCTGGAGGATTAGATGAATATAAATGTTTTGTTCTGAATGGAATCAATACAAATGAACAATTTATTAGTGGAATCGAAGTGATACCCGGAAATCCAGAAATTGTCCATCATGTATTGGTATATCAAGATACTTCTTCGGTAGGTGATTCTTTAGATGCATTAACGCCCGAACCAGGATATGATGGATTAGGCGGTGTTGGATCTAATACCGCTACATTATTAGGTGTATATGCGCCTGGAACTGAGCCATATTTTTTTCCTAAAGGCTTTGGATTACGTTTGCAAAAAAATGCTAAAATTTTATTACAAGTGCATTATCCAGCGGGTTCAGTAGACAAACAAGATCAAACAACTATAAGATTTTTATTTAATAAAGATATAAATGTCAGAGAAGTTAAAATTAGCTCTCTTTTAGATCATCAAAATATAATTGATGGACCATTGATTATTCCTGCCAATCAAAAAAAGACATTTCATCAACGATTTGTATCGCCAATTAATGCTTCCATATTTGCTGTATTGCCTCACATGCATCTTATAGGAAAAAGCACAAAAATTATCGGAATTACGCCAAGTAAAGACACAATAAAGATTATTGATATACCGGAATGGGATTTCCATTGGCAAATGGCATATACATTTAAAACATTACAAAAGGTACCTAAAGGAACTATCTTTTACTCGGAAGTGCAATATGATAATACAGTCGATAATCCGCACAATCCGAGTAATCCTCCTAAATTGGTAACCCTTGGTGAGGGTACTACAGATGAAATGATGCTCACATTTTTTTATTATACGCCTTATAAAGCTGGTGATGAACTCATTAGTTTAGAAAATACAGGAATATCTACTGGAATTGCAGAAACTCAATTGTTACAAGACTATGTTCTTATTAATAATCATATTATACAATCAGAAAATGCGGAACGTTTAGAAGAAATATCAATATATGATCTTCAAGGAAAACAAGTATATACCACTATTGTAGATAATCAATCATCAATTGAATTACCTTATTTACATGCATCATATTTTTTAATAAGAATTAAAGATAAAAAAGGAAAGACTAAAACTCTTCCATATATACATTGAAACATTACCTAGAAAAAAAGGAAGCCTGTCAAAATAAAGACAGGCTTTTTTTAATGTTAGTGAGAAATAAAAACTTAAATTGAAGCTCAGATTAAGTAATGAAAAGCCTTAAATCCTGGACCACACTATGAATATATCAGATAAACACGATGCGGAACATCAATCTGCACCCTTGAAACGCGTTACAACACGTCGTTTACAGGACATGAAAAAAAAACAAAAGAAAATATCATGTCTTACAGCCTATGATGCATTGATTGCACGAATAATCGATGAAGCAGGAATTGACTTAATTCTTGTAGGAGATTCTTTAGGAAATGTAGTGCAAGGACATGAAACAACAATACCGGTAACATTAGAAGATATCATTTATCATACAAAAGCAGTTGTCAGAGGAGTACAGAGAGCATTAGTAGTTGCAGATATGCCCTTTATGAGCTATCAAATTAGCCCAGAAGAAGCATTTAGAAATGCTGGGCGTTTAATGAAGGAAGCTGGAGCAAGCGCTGTAAAAATCGAAGGAGGGCATCGAGTAGCTGAAGCAGTAAGAAAAATGACAGAAGCAGGTATACCCGTAATGGCACATTTAGGATTAACACCACAAAGTATTAATCAATTTGGCAGCTATCGTCCTAGAGGTGAATCCGAACAAGAAGCCGAAGAAATAATGAAAGACGCCCTTGAACTTGAACAAGCAGGTGCATTTGCAATAGTTTTAGAAAAAATCCCAATGCAATTAGCACAAAAAATTACATCCTCTTTAATGATTCCAACAATTGGAATTGGAGCTGGACCTTATTGTGATGGACAAATTTTGGTGTATTCCGATATGGTAGGACTCACAATAGATTTTAGCCCAAGATTTGTAAGACGATACGATAATCTTCAAGAAAGAATATCTCATTCGGTAGATTCATATATTCAAGACATTAGAAATTGTAACTTTCCATCTGTAGATGAAAGTTATTAAAAAAGAATAACTGTAATTATATAATGTTTTAACTCATTAATATTTTTCAATCAAGAATTAATCAAATCTATTCTTGGTATTCTTTATCTAAATACTTAATTTGGACACTTATTCAGTATGCTAATGAATCGTTCCTTTACTTTCATTCATGGATACATGATGTTGCCAGAAAATGAAAAATCAGGATCTGTTCAAAAAGAATTAGCCCCTTTCATGGGCATGGGAATGCAATTAGCGGCTTCTGTAATTCTTTGTGGCTTTGCTGGTTGGTGGCTAGATGGCAAATATGGCACCGAGCCTTGGTTCATGGTTAGCGGAGGTTTTTTTGGAGCAGTTGCCGGATTAACCCACTTTATTAGAACTGCCCTTTCAATGGGCAAACAAAAAGATGTGAAATAAAGTATAAAAAGAGTGGATAATAATCCTTCGGACTTTTACTCGGCGGTTCTTGCCCAAATTATTTGTTTCCTTAATGCAGCATTGGGTTATATAATATCTGTTTATGCATTTGGGAAAAAATTTGAAAAGTTTATTTCGATTGTTTTGGGCAGCATGTTTTTGCGCATCATGGCAGTTGGAATTTTTTCTTGGTGGGCATTAACACAATATGGAGTTTCTGCTTTAAGTTATTCGATTTCTTTGGCTTTTGGTGTATTTATTTATCTCTTTATTGAAATTTTTTACTTTCACTTTTTATCTGAAAAAATAAAAGTGAGAGATTCAAAAAAATAAAATATTGAATTTCAGTAATCAATGTAGCTTGATTGTTAAGCTTAACAATTTCCATATATTATGAATCACGATTCAACAGCAGTTCATACTGCGACTGAACCTCACTCGCAACATAATGAGTCTCACAATGCCCAGGCATCTGAAGGTTTTACCTTTAAGGCCCTCTTTGACGAAGAGTTAGGCGATCATAGCGGATTTCATCTCTTTTCTATCCACATTGCAGATTTGCCATATATACTGTATGATGCAGAAACTGGATTAAAAATATATCCAAATCAGGCATCACTTATTTCTGATGGTGTATATGAATTGCATCATGGCCATGCATTAAAAAAAGATGGATCTCACCCAACATTAGATGCTTCTCCTACAAATTTTGTTGCATTTCAATGGATATCTTTGATTGTAGTATTGGTATTATTCATGATAGGCAATAGACGCTATAAGAATGGTAATACAGCACCAAAGGGCATTCAAAATGCTTTAGAAATGCTAACTATGATGGTAAGAGACACGGTGGTGCGTCCAAATATTCCAAATGAACGATTAGTAAAAGCATTTTTACCTTATTTTCTTACAATATTCTTTTTCATCTATGCAATGAATCTTGTAGGATTATTACCAGGTGCACATACTGCTACATCTGCAATTGGAACAACTGCTGCATTAGCTATAACAGCTTTTGTGGTAGTTAATTTATTGATTCCAATTAAAGCAATGGGTCCGGTAGAAGCATTTAAATCATTTGCACATCACTTATTGGGTGGTGCACCATGGTGGCTAGCTCCTATTATGGTTCCAATTGAAATTATTGGCTTATTTACAAAGCCTTTTGCATTGAGTATACGTTTGTTTGCGAATATGACAAGTGGTCATATTGTATTATTAACATTGATGGGATTGATATTCTTTTTCCATTCATTTGTTGTAGCACCTATATCAGTATTGTTTTCGATATTTATTTATAGCCTTGAATTATTGGTAACATTCTTACAAGCATATATTTTCACAATGCTAACAGCAGTATTTACTGGATTAGTATTAGGAGATCATGTGCACGAAGATGTTCACCACTAAACTTATTTAGTTTTAAAGAAAACCATTTCGGTTTCATTACCTCATAATTTTTCGGAGAATAGAACAATGATGGAATCAAAAGCACTTGCTTGGCTTGCAGCCGGTTTAGGAGTAGGTATCACAGTTTTTGGTGTAGGTACTGGTATTGGGCCACTTGTAGCAGCAGCATTAGAAGCTGGTGCACGCCAACCAGAAACAGCTAAAGATGCACGTACAACAATGATTATTGGTGCAGCTCTTATCGAAGGTGTTGCGCTATTGGCTTGTCTTATCTGTATCATTCTTGCAAACAAATAATATTACTTAGTAATAGGCTTGTAAGATTTAATAATATTATGCCATAAAGCAGTCCCTTTGAACTGTTGGGATTGCTTTGTGGTATGTTCAGTATAGGTTCGGGCTAAACCGAATCTATTCATAAAATTCAGAATGAAAGTGAATCATGGATAATTTGCTGAATGTAAGCCCAGGTCTGATTATTTGGACCTTTATCAATTTTGGACTTTTCTTTATACTTATTGGAAAGTTTGGTTTTAAACCAATGCTAGCTGCTTTAGATGCCCGTGAGAAGAAAATTAGTGAATCAATACATCAAGCAGAACAAGCTAGCATAGAAGCACAAAAAACATTGAAAGATAGTCGTGAAAAGATTGCTAATGCGCAATCAGAAGTCATGTCTATGCTTAAAGAAGGTAAATCACAGGCAGAAATGATTGTAAAATCAGCTGCAGAAGAAGCTGAACGTGTAAAGCAAGTGAAACTTGAAGAAGCAAAAAGAGAAATTTCGAGAGAAAAAGAGTTAGCTCTTCAATCTTTACGTAATGAAGTTGCATCTTTGGTTATCCAAGCTACAGATAAAGTGATAGGCAAAGTGGTATCTGCAGAGCAGCATAAAGGCTTAGTGGAATCTGCTATATCAGAACTTTCTAATAATTAATTGGTTTTAGCAACTGCTACGATATTATGGCTACTTCAACCCGAATTGCACAACGTTATGCTACAGCAATAATGAGCATAGCAAATGATAATAATACTACAGAAAATATTCGCAAGGATTTCACTTTAATTGTTGATAGCTTGAATGCTTCCGATGAATTGAGAGCATTGTTCAATAGTCCGGTAGTTAAATATCTTCATAAGATTTCTATATGTAAAGAAGTGTTTGAGGGTAAGGTTTCAACATTGATGATTCAATTCCTTGAAATGCTTGCAGAAAAAAGAAGAGAATCTGTATTTCTAGAAATTTCTGCGGCATTTACAGAATTGTATAATCAACAGAATAATCTAGTTCCGGTACAAGTAGTGTCTGCCATAGAATTATCAGCAGAATTATCAGCAAGCTTAATTAAAGCTATTGCAGAAAAAACAGGTAAAACAGTTTTACCTGTTTTTAGCGTAGATCCTGCAATTAAAGGTGGTTTAATTATAACTATTGCAGATACGATGATAGATGCCTCTGTAAGACATCAACTAAACAAATTGCAAGTAGAGCTTTCTGGCTCTTATTCTGTTACAATGTAGAATGAAAAAATGAACATACTTAAACTTTTTTATGTATCGAAAAGAAATTATGAGCTTTTTGCTCAGGCAGTTTCTATTTGTGGCATTGTATGTATGTTATTTCTATCTACATTAACTATAAAAGCACAAAATGATGATACGAAAATAATAGAAGACTTAAAGAATAAACCTAGGCGTGGTTTTGCCTATTTCTCTATGGGATCTGGTAATCCTCAAGGAGAATTCCAAAGTAATATTGGCTCAGGCGGATTTGGGCTAGCATTTGGCGGTGGTTATTCATTTGAAAAATTGTTTTCTGACAATAATATTCCTGTCAATTTTTCTGTAGTTCCAGGATTGGATATTGGCTATTGTGCACTAACAAGAAATAAACAATTTGCCTTGTACTCTCCCAAATACAATAGTTGGGTATATACAAATGCTGTTGTACCAATTAATCTATTTACTAGATTTCAATTTGACATAAAACATTGGGTATTTCCCTATGCTGAATTGTCTGCGGGTTTAAATGTTTATAGCGCAACAACAGATGGCGAATATGATGCGAGAGTAAAAAAAGAAGATGGTACGTGGGTAACTGAAACTAGAACTGATGAAATTTATTCCGATAGAACAGTTTTTACAAATTATGGAATAGCTACCGGAATCATGATAAAAATTGTAGAAAATATTACTTTACCAAATTCTGCAAGTAGTATTTTACTTGATATAAAAGCTAGATATCTGTATGGCAGTCCTACAGATTATAAAAAAGTGAAAGATGTAGATAAATATGGTACAACCATATATGAACAATTTACTAATGCAGGTACAGATATGCTGTTTGTGCATATGGGTATAGCATTCAGATTTTAATAAAATATTAGTATAACTCTATATTTAACAGGTAATTAGACCATGGCTGAAGTTCGACCCGAAGAAATTTCTGCTATTTTACGCCGACAACTTTCAGGCTTTGAAAACGAAGCTGATATTTATGAAGTCGGAACAGTATTGCAGGTAGGAGACGGTGTTGCCCGCGTTTACGGCATATCCAAAGTTATGGCATCAGAACTCGTAGAGTTCCCCAATGGTGTTATGGGAATGGTGCTTAATCTAGAAGAAGATAATGTTGGTGTTATTCTCTTTGGGGATGACCGCCTAGTTAAAGAAGGAGATACAGTTCGCCGTACAGGCCGTATTGCATCTGTACCTGTTGGAGAGGAATTACTCGGTAGAGTAGTTAATCCATTAGGTGTTCCTATCGATGGCAAAGGCCCAATTCTATCTACAAAAACATTACCAATAGAAAGGAAAGCCCTTGGTGTTATTGAACGCCAACCAGTTACAGAACCCTTGCAGTCTGGTATTAAAGCTATTGATGCATTAATTCCTATTGGCCGTGGGCAACGTGAATTGATTATTGGTGACCGTCAAACTGGTAAGACAGTTGTCGCATTGGATACGATTATAAATCAACGATATACTCATACAGAAGAAGCAAAGCGTCTTGGTATTAATCCTGTGTATTGTATATATGTTGCTATAGGACAAAAAGGTTCTACTGTAGCAAATGTTGTTTCTACATTAGAGCAACATGGAGCAATGGAATATACCATTATAGTTGCTGCAAATGCTGCAGATCCAGCACCATTACAATTTATTGCTCCTTATTGCGGAGCATCTATGGGTGAATTCTTCCGTGATTCAGGCCGTCATGCCTTGGTTGTATATGATGATTTAACAAAACAAGCAGCAGCGTATAGACAAGTTTCCTTATTGTTACGCCGTCCTCCAGGACGAGAAGCATATCCAGGTGATATTTTCTATCTACATAGTCGTTTACTTGAACGTGCAGCTAAGCTTAGTGATGATTTAGGTGGTGGATCTATGACAGCATTGCCTGTAATCGAAACACAAGCTGGTGATGTTTCTGCATATATTCCTACTAATGTTATCTCAATTACAGATGGACAAATTTATTTGGAATCCAATCTCTTCAATGCGGGTGTTCGCCCAGCTTTGAATGTTGGTATTTCAGTATCTCGCGTTGGTGGAAATGCGCAAATCAAAGCTATGAAACGTGTTGCTGGCCCATTAAAATTAGAGCTTGCAATGTTTAGAGAATTAGAAGCATTTTCAAAATTTGGATCTGACTTAGATAAATCTACAATGCAACAATTACGTCGTGGAGCTCGTTTAACCGAAATCCTAAAACAACAACAGTTCTCACCTGTAAGTGTTGATAGACAAATTGCTTTGATTTTTGCAGCTACCAATGGCTATATAGATTCAATTCCATTAGAGAATGTACGTGAATTCGAAGATGAATTCTTAGACTTAATGGAAACAAAACATAAAGCTTTATTAAGCTCAATCATTGAAGTTAAAGATATTACAGATTCTATTAAAAAAGATCTTAACGAAGTACTTACTTCATTTAGCGAAAGATTTAAAGCCATACGTGGTATAAGTTAATTTTCTTAACTGTTCTTCCTGTTCTATGATAGCTGTAACCGGAGCCGCCGGATTTATCGGCAGTTGTTTTATAACAAAGCTTAATAATGAAGGATATCGTGATATCCTGGTTATAGATACTTTACAACAGGATGATCGTTGGAAAAATCTATCTGGTAAACGTTTTAGATCAATCGAACATCCAGAAGTTTTTCGAACAAAATGTATTCAAGGACATTATTCTTCTAAAGATATAACTGCAATTATTCACTTAGGAGCTTGTTCTGCTACAACAGAAAGAAATGCAGATTATTTATTAGATAATAATTATCGTTACAGTAAAGATATTGCAGAATTTGCATTACATAGAACTATACCTTTTATGTATGCTTCAAGTGCTGCAACATATGGTGCGGGAGAAAAAGGTTATTCTGATACATCATGTTATGGCTTATCACCATTAAATATGTATGGATATTCCAAACAACTCTTTGATGAGTGGATGTTGAATATGTCATATATAGATAATGCTATCGGAGTAAAATTTTTTAATGTATTTGGACCAAATGAATATCATAAACTTGATATGGCAAGTATGATATTCAAAGCATTTAATCAGATACAAAATACAGGACATATAAAGCTTTTTGCTTCTAATGATTCTTCTTTTTCCAATGGTGGACAATTAAGAGACTTCATTTACATAAAAGATGCCTGTAATGTAATGTGGAAATTATTGTCCGATACATCGTTAAAAGGATTGATTAATCTAGGAACTGGCAAAGCCAGATCGTGGAATGATCTAGCTGCTGCGGTATTCGCCTCAATGAATATACCAATGAATATTGAATATATTCCAATGCCATTATCATTAAGCGGACAATACCAAAACTATACGCAAGCTGATATGACAACATTACAACAATCAGATTCAGCTTACTCCTTTATGGAGCTAGAAGATAGTATTGCAGATTATATCTGTAATTATTTAATGCCAATACAACAATATTATTGATTGCTCAAAGCAATCTTTATAAATCGGAGAATAGAACCTATGGCTACATTACGTGATATTCGTCACAGAATTACTGCCGTAAAAAATACAGCTAAAATAACATCTGCCATGAGAATGGTAGCGGCTGCAAAGTTGCGTAGAGCTCAAGAAAGCATTATGTCTGCTAGACCATATACTGATAAAATGGCTGGAGTACTAGCAAATTTAGCTGCCTCCTCCGAAGAAGGATATTTTCATCCTTTGCTTCGCAAACCAGATACAATTCGCTCCATAGCTGTTATAGTTATTTCTTCAGATAGAGGCTTATGCGGTAGTTTTAATGCTAACTTATTAAGAACAGCTGCACATTATATTGATAATACTATACCTAAAGAATTTCCTCAAGCCAAAGTAAGTGTGTATTCTGTTGGTAAAAGATCTGTAAATTTTTTTAGTAAAAGATCTGATACACATCCTGCTCAATTCCCAGATATTTTTGCCCAACTTTCATTTAGTACTGCGCAAGAAATTGCTTCATTAACGTCAGATGGCTTTATTAATGAGAAATTTGACCAAGTTATAGTTTACTATAATGAATTCATTTCTGTAATAAAACAACAAGTTATCTTAAAGCAGCTACTACCCGTAGAAAGCAAACAAAATGATCAAAAGGCTGCAGTATCTGATTATCTTTATGAGCCCAATCGTGGAGATATTATGGACATTCTTTTACCAAAATATTTAAATAATATTGTGTGGAAAGCTCTGCTGGAATCAAATGCTGCAGAACAAGCAGCCCGAATGATGGCAATGGAAACTGCAACAATAAATGCTAGAGATTTAATAAAGGCACTTCAATTATCATATAATAAAGCTCGCCAAGCATCTATAACAACAGAAATGTTAGAAATTGTAGGTGGAGCAGAAGCATTAAAAAATTAATGTAATTATTTGGTATGATTAATACTTATCATTTTTAAAGAAAGTTTTTTTTAAATGCTTGTAACTAAGTATTTCTGATTTTGTTACTATCCACAAAGACTGAAACACTTTGAAAGTTTGGTCCTTCTAAGATAGAGCAAGTTATATTGAATGCCGGCCTTATTTAAAACTTCTCTTATACTTATTCAGAATTAGCTTTTATTAATTATATATTTTTAGGAATTTACTATGAAAAACTTCATCGCAAAAAAAGTACAAGGCTCACTTGTTGCTTTAGTAGCTATTGTTGTGACTGTATTTGCATCTAGCTGTACAGATCCTTCAGGCGTAGTTCAGCCATCAATGGCAGATCAATCAAGCGAAAAAGTATTGGCATCAAACTATGATTATATGTCAGACCTAATGTCTGATAATACATCAGAAATGTTTGCAAAAGGCGATAGACGTGGACCAGGTGGCAAACGTGATAGTGTTGGTGATCGAGATGATCGCGATGGTAATAAAGATACTGTTCGTGGTGATAAATCAAGTCGTCCAGCTCGCTTGGAATCAGTTTTACCATGCCTTAAATTAACAGCTGAACAAATTGCAAAACTTCGTGAATTTATGACAGCAAATCGTGATTGTGAGAAGGCAGCAAGAGATCAATTCCGCGCTACTATCGAGCCAATCCGTCAGCAACAAAAAACAGCAATTGATGCAATCAAAGAACAAGTGAAAGCTGGTACACTTACAAAAGCAGATGCTCGCACACAAATCGAAGCATTAAATGCAAGCTTAAAGCCAGCTGTTCAAGCAGCTGAAGCAGCAATGAAAGCAGCATTAGAAGCTTGCCGTGCTTCTTTAATGGCAAATATTGAATCTATTCTTACTCCAGAGCAACTAGTAATTTGGATGCAATGGAAAACTACTGGGAAAGCACCATGCGATCCTCGTACAATTGGGACAAGAGGATAAGTATAAAAGGATTTGCATGCTTTGTAGCCTGCTTATCTTAGAATGGATTAAACCCTCTGTCTTTTAAGATAGAGGGTTTTTTTAATATAGATATTATACATCTAAGTTAAAAATATGATAGATTTGTTCACTTCTTTTAATAATACACTGGGTTGAAACATGAAGAAAAGCATTAATCTTAAAGAGATTGTATCACTTTTTTCACTAATAGCAATTATGTTTATTGTATCAGGATGTTCACACGATAACTGTCCTGTAGATAGTTCAATGAACAATGAATCATCAGCAAAAGTATTGTCAAATTCTGATATGGGTGGACTTGATATCTCTGCTTTGTCAAGCGGTGATAAATGTTCAGACAATGATGCTGACGAAGATGATAGCAATGAATCCGAAACAAAGAAAATTACATTAGAGCAAGCATTACCTTGCTTAAAGCTATCAACTGAGCAAATGGCTCAAGTTTATGCATTTATGAATGCTAAAAAGAATTGCGAAAAATCTGCATTATTTAACTTTAAAGAAGCTATTGCAAAGATACGTGCGGATCAAAAAAACATGTTACATGCTTTAGCTAAGAAAGGTAAAACTGGATCTGTTTCAAAATCCCAGATATCAGCAGAAACACAAAAAATTAATGAATATGTTAAAACAGCAACAGCAGCTGCAGTTGCAGCCAAAAAAGCTTCATTAAAAAACTGTTACAATCAATTGTTATTAAATATTCAATCGATTTTAACTACCACACAATTAGCAGCATGGAATGAGTGGATCACAAAAGGTACTTCTCCTTGTGATTATGTTCCACCACCACCAGGCGGTTCTATCGGTGGCCAAGGTTAATCCAATAATATCTAAATTTAACCCCGAATCCTCAAAGATTTGGGGTTTTTTATTCTAGATAGTGATATCGAAATAGAATGCTTAATTTCGTATATCATCATTGATATCGTATACATCATTACTTGATTTTATGCTACAAATCTTTGCTCAAATTGGCCGTTCAGTTATTAATTTTTTTAGAGAATTTGGACAAATCGCTATTCTTTTAACTCAGATTATGCGCTATGTCCCTAGAATTCATAAAGATCGTCGTTTAGTTCTGGCTGAGATGTCTATAGTAGGAAATGAATCTTTACCATTAGTTATCCTTATTGGAGCATTTACTGGCGCAATTGCAGCATTGCAAGCAACTAATCTTTTTGCAAAGTTTAACTTGATAGGAATTGCCCGTCCATTTATTGGTGGGTCTATATCTACTGTTGTATTTACGGAGTTAACGCCTGTATTGACGGCATTGGTTATTGCTGGAAGAGTTGGAGGGGCAATAGCTGCACAACTAGGAACAATGCAAGTTTCAGAGCAGATAGATGCTTTAGAAATGATGGCAATTGATAAAAATAGATATTTAGGCATGCCAAGGGTTATTGCTGCATTAACAATGATGCCTGTTCTCGCGGTATTTTCTAATCTAGTTGCATTGATTGGTGCTTATATGTTAACGACACTAAAATTTGATTTTACTTTTAATATCTTTTTTGATTCAATTCAGCGTTTTTTTCAAGTTTCAGAAATACTTCAATCATTATTTAAATCTATGATATTTGGTGGTGTAACTGCTCTTGTGGGATGTCATGTTGGATTTGCTACAGATGGTGGTGCAGAAGGTGTTGGACGTAGCACTGTACGTGCTTTCACAATATCAGCGGCAACCATTCTTATTTTAGATGCTGTTTTTGGCTATATTTTCTAATATTTTCATGACTATTCAACAATTACTCGAACAAGCAAATAATAACTGGGATAATGTCAATACACTTGCACAAATTGGCATAGAACTAGAAGCACGATCTAGATTTCCAGAAGCTAGAAAAGTTTTAGAAAGAGCAATTAGTTTATCACCAGTTGATTTTCCAGCTCTTTATATCAGTTTAGCTTTTTCACATTTTAGAGATATACATTCTACTGATGAAAAAGGGGAATTATCTCTAGTTCAAGGGCTTGAGCAAACAGATTCTGATTTTCTTAAAGCGTGGTATATTGCTTTTATCGAAGATCAACAAGGAAAAGAGTATTTAATTGATTATCTGAATTCTCTTGATGATCCAATTATTATGATGACTTTAGGACATGCTCTTTTATGGCAAGGAGAATATGAAAAAGGATGGGAATTATCCAAGCATGGATTTGCAGCATTGGGTCCTAATATTGAAGATAATATTCCAGACGAAATAGACTTATATTGCTCTACTTTAATTTGGTTACATGGTTCAATCCCAGAAGTACAAGCAGATATACAAGCAATACCTCTTCTGCACCAGTTACAAAAAAAATATCCAGAACGATATTCCTATTATGCAGCCGAAATAACAGCTTTGCAAGTTGCAAAACGATGGAATGATATCATTGAAGTCTGCAAAAAAACATTAGATATATTTCCTGATGAAGAAACAACTATGCTTGCAATGGCATTAGCCTTCGAAAAATTAGAATATTATCAATCAGCTCTAATATGGTTAAATAGAGCAATAGGTGTAAAATATACTTTTTCAAGAGCAAGACTTGTCGCTGCAAGGATACTCAAAAAAATTGGTGAACATGAATTAGCCCGAGAAGTAATATTAGAAATTCCAATTGCTAATCCTCGATATAGTATTGGCAAAGTTCACGTAGCTATATTTCTTTATGAAAACAATAATATATCACTAGCCCTAGATTTTTTCAGAAGTGGATATTCAGATCTAAAACCACATGAAAAAGCCCAATTAGACCAAAATCCAATTGTCAAAAAATTAGTCGAAGAACAGAAAAAATCTATACTTTTAAATATTCTTCAATAATAATATTGTACTACTCAATTTATACTCAATTTTCATAATTGTAAAAAACTTTCTTGTTTTATAAGTTTTTAAGTGGTAATTATGGCAAGCAAAAAGAGAAGTTGGACTTATTTAAGAATTGTAATAAATGTATAAGTAATTGAGATTTATTTCATCTGGGTAGAGGGAGCATGAGAGCTTGGGTACATTGTAGAAGTTTTATATTAGTTTCTTTTATTATTATGGGTTGTAATAGAGAAACAAATACTAAATCATCATCTTCGCTAGATATATCATCAATTCATGTATCTTCTGTAGTAAAAACAGAAGCAACTCCCATAGTATATAGTTCTTCGGCTTCAAAAAATTGCGATCAATATCTTGTCGACTATCAAATGTGGGTAGATAAGTATATTGGAATTATAGAAAAATATAAAGCAAATCCTAAAGATAAAACAATCTTCCTTGAATATAATTTTATGCTTAAACAAGCAAATATTTGGGCAAAACACTCATATGCATGTAATTCAAATCCATTTATTGAAAAAAAATATTTAGAAATACAATCTAAACTTGAAAAAGCTGCATCGGGATTATAAATGTAAAGCAAAGGGTGCTTTGTACTTTAGGGATTGAACAATTGTCAATACTTTAAGATCTTTCATATAAGCAAACAACTAACTTCAAAATGGATTATTACAAGATTAATTGCTAAGCATCATTTTTTTGTTAATTCTTGCAAATGAATGTTAATATCAAGAAAGTGATATAATTGTTTAGCTAACTTCTGACTTAACAATTTTTCACTTTCTACTTTTTTGGGTGTGTTTATGAAATCATTTCTCCTGTTTTTAATTGTTGCCTCTATCGTTTTAATGAACAATTCATGTTCTGATAACTCAAATTCTGCATTGAATAGTGATAATGTTAAGCCTACTATAGAATTTATCTATCCTGGCGGTATTTATGGGACAGATCTTTATGAAAATGAGACATTTGAATTACAATGCAATGATAATGTTGCTGTAAAGAAAGTAGAAATCTATCTTGACAATACATTAATTGGTACGATAACATCTGCTCCTTGGGAGTTTACTTGGGATACATATTTGCAAAAAAATGGCTCGTATACATTAAGGGCTTTGGCATATGATGCCGCTGGTAATATTGGAACTACAACACCATTTCTGATAAATATTAAAAATGACTATGCCCTAACTGTTTATAATACAACGTTTACAAAAGCAGAAGTCCGTGTTTTTGATGAAATAGTTTCAATCAATCCTAATGATTCAACAACAATAACATCTTCATATATCGAAGGTAAAGTAGCGCCCAAACCAAGTCTTTATTGGCAGACAAATGCCACATACTCTGATGGTAGTTTATTGGGAGAAGTTGTCTCAAAATATGAGAATTTTGATTTTTCTGATAATCAGCATCAACAGTATATTATTCGAATTCCAGAATCATATTTTTATCTAATAGTTCATCATCAAGGTGTAAAGACAGTAAAAAAATTGAAAATCAATCCTGGTACTAATTATGAAAAAACAATTACCACATCTCTTGTTCCACCAGGAAATTTTAGAATAGGTTATTACCGATCTTTATCTAATACCGAAGTGAGAATATATGCTAGTACAACTGTGGAAACAGATTATAATTATTGGAAGAATAATAATCAATTTACTCTGAAAAATACAAGTAATGAATTGCTTGACTTATATATAACTAATTTTATGATGAAATCTGGTATAACACCATTGCTTAATAAGAATAGTGTTCCTGAATCAGATTTATATCCATTACAAACAATTTCTAAGTAAACATTAGTTATTGATATTGAATTTGTCTTTAGATTATTTATTTTATACTCTTTATATAAATCTGAAGTGGTATAAAAGAAAGGTTATATGTCTCAATGAGATGCCAAAGTAAGGGGCAGAGAAATATGAGATTATATGTATTAAAACACGGTTAATAAGATTAGTAAAATATATATTAGAAATTAATAGAATCTCAGAGTAAAAAACCAAAACAGGTTGGGAGTTTTATTTCTATCTATTTTTAGAAAATAGGATAGTGAATATAGTATGATAGGATTTTAAGGGCTTATACTTCATTAATCGGGTGTAATGCAATACATACTTTTTGTATAATAAGTAATTGAATTACTATTGAAGAATCCTATTTGTTTAATTATTATTTGATGGTACAGGTAGAGAAGAGAAGTTTTGTAATCATTATACATAAAATGTAGATGCAATTATTTATTTATACATTTATAGAATGCGCATGAGATTATTTTTACTAGGCATGATGATGTGTTTTATGATTGGGGGTGCACATAGTGCATTCGGTCAATCTTTCCTTGGTCTTGGATTAGGGGCTTCATCACCACAAACACAATATGTAGACCAGTCTAATTTAGGATTACATGGTGAACTACAATATGGCTTGCATCGATATTGCAAGTTATGGCCAGTCTTTACGGTTAATTATGGAAATTATCAACCAATTGACAGTTTAGAATATACTAGCCCAAGAATCTATTCTTTACCACATGTACTTAATGTTCAAGCAAATGTTCGTTGGTTTCCTTGGGGTGCTCCAACTGTACCATTATATCTAGGAGTAGGTACAGGACTCTCTGTCATAGTAGGTACAGATAAAGAGGGTAAAGTAGGAATGCCAGGAACGATAGAGGCAGGATATTTATTCAATTATGAAAATCCATGTTGTGATTGGTTTATTACACTTTCTGCACGATATACAACCAATAATATGCTTCGAGATAAGGATCGTCCTCATTTGTCTAGCCTTGCAGGTATGGTTCATTTCAGCATGCCACTAGGAGGAAGATAAATGAAAACATCAATTAAAATCCACGTATTGTTGGCATTATGTTGTTTAGCATTTGTTGGTTGTTCGTCTGTACCAAAGGATAATGAACAAACTACATATGAAGATGCTGTTCGTATCAAACCAGAGTATTCTGCACAATATTTTCAAAAAGCACAAAATGCAGCTAATCGAGATGGAAGAACATTAAGAGGGTATGTATCTCATATACAGATTATGAGAGATTCTGCACAAAATTCTATTGATACTGTTTTTGCATTTCAGGATAAAATAGATACCACATTATCTTCCAAAGGAATATTAATTCCATTAAAACATATGGAGACGATACCTGAGTTATTTCCTGGGATTCAGACAGACTCTTTAGGTGGATTTAATTTAGTAGAGAGTTTCCATGTTACTAAGCAAATTCCATTGATAAGAAAAATACCTTTACAAACTGTAAAACCATGTAATTGTGATCCATTGGATTTAAGTTTCGGTTTAAATTTACGTTTAGGTTTGGGTATAGATGCTGGCTTGAATTTGCATTGTTTTGATAGAGAATATTCACCAGTATTTTTAGGAGCATTAGGCAATGCTTCTATGTTCAATGATGGTAATGCATTGGTAGATCAAGGAAAAATCCATGTTATTGGAGATGTTATTGCAGGTACTCGATTTGGAACAGATCAACGATGGATGCTTGGATTTACATATTCATCTGGAATTCAAACTGTGAATGCAGGAGCAATAACATCATTATTAACAAATTTAGATACACTCATTACGATACCTCGTCCGATGGTTCTATTAACAGGACGTTATTATTTTAATCCACCGAAAAATATTATAGAAAAGAAAGCTAATCAAAGCTTCTTTTATATCAATGTTAATAATGGTGAAAGTGAAGGATCATCCAAAGCAGAGCAAGAATTAAGAGAAATGAAATCCACAGATAATTGGTTTAAGGCAATTTTTGGATGTATTAAACCATATACATATGGCGAATTTGGGATGTCATTTGATGCCCAAACAAGAAATGCTTGGCAGATGTCTGCTGGGGCAACTTGTAATACCTGTGTAGCTAAGATTAAAGAAGCTCAAGAAAATGGAGAAATTGATCTTGATTGGTCTTTACCATTAAGTTATGGAATGGGAATTGGACTGGATATTCCAATTTTACCATTTGTAGATATAGAATTAGATTTGGGTTATCGCAGTATTGCTGTAGGAGATTCATTTAGTCTTTTAGGGTTTGCTGATATCCCAGGAACAAGAAGAATAGGTACATTTCAATTGCGCTTAGGAGTAATTTATTAATGAAAACATATCAATTATTATTATTAACTATTTGTGTGCTTATTTTTAGTGGTTGTGGAGATTGCTTTGTTCCAACACCAATAGTACCAAATGAAAAGCCAATTGTTAGAGAAGCAACCATTGCGGTGTTTAATTCTTCAGTTGATAATTCAGCTTCAAGAACACCTGTTCCTGACTTTAATATTGCAACATTTAGATTCCCTTATTCTTCGTATTCTTCTGGGGATTTACCAAATAATCAAAAGTTCTCTGCTGGGCCTTGGACATTTGTAGAAAAGGATTATCCATTAACTGGATATTCAACAACATATACATTTAATTCACCTCCAAATTCATTAATGGATGGCGATATTCTTGTAGAAAGTGTCACATTACCACCAAATTCAATTGAACCAGAAACCAGATTACGTTTTAAAGGAAATGTATTTCCAATTGATACTTCTTTAAAAACAGATGATGCGAATATCTTTGCTACATATGTACAAGATTTGGGTAAACAATCAAATCCTGGATCTAATTTGGCTTTTTGTGCTTTTTACGATGCATCTGCTTTAACCTATAAACCTGATTCAACTGGGAATAATTATTCGATAGTGGCAAGTAATCCAACAGGAAATCCAAAAACATTTATTTATCCTAGTTCTTGGCCATTAAATATTAAAACTCTAAGTGTATTACCTCCATTTAAAAATGCAATAGCCAATGATTTATCAAATTATAGCGTACGATTTAACATTGGCGATGTGTTTTATTACAAAGCACAAAATGGAACAAACTTCTTTGTATTGATATCGAATATTCAAGAAGGAGTATTGGCACCAAAAGTAAGAAGGGTGACAATTAAGTTTGCAGAAGCATATAAATGTGAAGAATGTAAAGAGAATTAAGAAAAAACTATGAAAAAATATATTTATACAAGCATGTTGTTTTGCTTTGCTTTATATGCAATGATACAAGCAACAGATAATAATACTTCGAAAGTAGTGATAAAGAAAACACCTTCTATTTTAGGTACTTCTGTTAATACAAAAGATGATGATTTTGCAGCAGGAACAGAAACCCCGCATGATCAAAAAGAAATAAAAAAATATGATACATTATTGATAACCTCCAATACAAATAAAAGAGAAAGAGTGTATCAGGTTCCATTATCGTTGATTGATAGTATGGGGCAAGTCAAAACAGAAAGAATAGTACTTCATGATATGCCAGAAGAATTTGTTCGGCATTCAGGCACGGTTACGCCGGGTGCATTTTCATTAGTATTTGCATCATCAGCAGCAATTGATTCTACAGTTGCAAGCTTTTTAGGAGCATCAGGCAGTAAAGTTCAAGGTGGAAGTGATTTATTTGAAAATTTCGATAAAAAAATTAGAAATTTATCAGAATTAAATTCAACAGCTTGGGATGCTCATCCAACGATAGGAATTCATGAAGCATCTGGAATGGAATTATTAGTATTTAGCTCAGATAGAATGTCACCTGAAGGCTTCTCTGCCCCATATGAAAATGCAATGTATACAGTAAATGGGATTGAAAGAAAAGGAAATGCAGATTTATTTATTTCTTTCAGAAAAATTGGAAAAGGAACAGAGTGGAGTAAACCAATAAATCTGAGATTATTTCAAGGTGATGGTTTAATAAATTCTCCAGCCAATGAATATTCTCCATTTTTATACTGTATAGATGGAAATCCACATCTGATCTTTTCATCCAATCGATCTGGAAACTATGAAATCTATTATTCTACATTACAAGTATCATGGGATAGTTTATCTAATAATGGTAATCTATCAATGATAATAGATAGTACATTTACATTAGGAAATTCTGAAGACTCAGTAAATACAGTTGCAATGGAAATGTTTCCATATATAAAATATCCTCATATGGATACTACAGATGTACAACCTGTAGAAAGAGAAATGTTTTTTTCGTCTAATAGATTGTCTATTACATCACCCGATACAGCCAAAAAATATGGATATGGTGGATTAGATCTTTATAAAACTAAAGCTACATTTTTTTGTGGTATTAAAAAACCTGAACCATGTTTGCCATGCCAACCATGCGATCCAAATTATCCATGCGAACAACCCCCAAAACCATGTCCTGTAGCCTATAATGTAACATTAATCAATGATAATGGAAATGATACTTCTGTTAAAAATGGAGTATTAGAAGTATATATTGATGGTAAAATGAAAGAGATTAAAGGGAATACATTTACATTGAATATATCCTCAGATTCGATGAAAAATTATCAACAAGGCATAGCAATTAAAGCTAAGGGATATTCATCTTTAAATACAAAACCATGTAAGAACTTAGAACCCATCTTAACAAATTATAATGGTTATGAGATTACCAGGACAATTGAACAAATATTGTCCAAATCACGAAAAGAACAATATGATTCCATGGTTCAGGATAAATCCGTAAAAGCAGCAAGAACAGCTAGGGTATATGATACACTACCAAAGGATAATTTTAATATTCCTCAATTAAGAAAAAAATTAAATGAGAGAATTGATATTACTCCAGATATGAGAATTCGAGTTGGTAGAGATACTACAATCTATATCGATTCTATGCCGCCATTAAGACAAGCTAGATTTACAAGATCAGTGGCCTATAAAGATACGGTCTATACATATGATACAGTAGGTATAGCAAGTTCAGTAAGACATATTGGTTCATCCAAAACCAAATTTTCAGAATTGAGGCTTCCCTATATCATGGTAAAAGCAACAGATTCCTGTATGCCAATTATTGTACATGATACAATTCGATTATATCCTCAGTATGATAAATCACCATGTTGTCTAGAAGTAGATACTTTACTGGTTTTTGGTTCACAAAAGAATGTCCCATATTTTCAAACAGCATTTTGGGAAGTTAATACTGTAAAAGGATATAGCGAGCATATCGAAAGGCTTAGAGATGGTGACTTAGAAAATGCGTCCTGGATAGAACTTAATTGGAAGAATAAATATTGGGGAAATCGTAATGGAAATGAATCAACAGAAAGAATGAATATGCGTAGAGCGGATTATCGAGCTAAGGCTGCTATAATTGATAGAAATATTAAGAATATGGCCGATTCTACCTCTAAAGTTCTTAAGAATTTCTGGAAGATTTATGATAAAAATGATACTGCAAAAGTATTGATAACAATGACTGCTTATTCTGATATTAGGCCAATTACTGTTGGAAAATTTATCTCTCCAAATAATGTTCAATATATTTCATGTGCATTTGATACAGTGAATTATACATTTAAAAAACCAACTGCTATCCAGATAGCAAGCGGTGCATCATTAGTTGGACAAGATAATGATACACTTTCTAAATTAAGAGCGTATTATGGCTTTGAAGCCGTGATGCAACAACTAAAAAAGGATTCATTATTTAGTGAATTGCAAAGAAAAGGTTTGATTATTAGTCCTACGGAATTCACAAATCCGTTGGATTATGAAAGAAAGCTAAAACAAGCTAGAATTATCGTGATGGCAGAAGGACAATATGTTGATACATCAATTCAACCTGAAATTCAAAAATATATAAGGGGTGAAAACAGTTATTATGACTTAGACGGTGTTCGTAGAGTAGATGTAACTGTTCGATTAATCAATATGCGTCCAGATTTATATGCATTTCCAGATTGTTGTGTGAAATGTAAATAAATACAAGTATTAAATAAGCTGAATGGCCATTTCTATGCAAAAAGAAATTAAATTGCAGGGTATATATTAATAAACCTGGAAATGGCCATGAAACGCTTATGTATCACTTTATTATTGTTTTTTATTATTATCAATAGTGTACATGTTTTTGCAAAAAACACAGATATATCATCAATATTAAGCAATAGAAATTCTATCGAATTTATCGAGAATAAAGGGCAAATAGTAGATCAAAAGGGGAATGTACATGATGAAGTTCTGTTCATGGCACACATACCTGGTGGGGCAGTATATGTAAAAACAAATGAAATTAGTTTTGCTAATTTTGATACATCAAAGCAAGCCAGCAAACAGGTTTACAGGGTAGACATGAGATTTAATGGGGCAAATTCACATCCAATTTTTCAAGGAATTGACGAATATTCAGATAAGAATAATTATTTCCTTAAACATTGTCCAAATGGAATAACAAATGTATCTAAATACAAAAGAATTGTCATTAAAGACATCTATCCACATATAGATTTTATTCTATATCCCAATCTGAACAATACCATACAATATGATTTTATCGTAAAACCTGGTGGAAATCCAGATATTATTTCATTATCATTTTCTGGATGTTCAGATATATATTTATCTAAATCTGGTTCTTTACAGCTTTTAACTCCTTTCGGAACTATTGAACAAGGTGCTCCTAGAACATATCAAGACAAAGAAATAGCATCCTCATTTATAATTAATTCTGATAATTCTGTCTCTTTTAAAGTAGATCCATATGATCATAATCAATCATTAAGAATAGATCCTCCAACAAGAATGTGGGGGACATATTTTGGAGGCGCTGGAGCAGATATTGGGTCAGATCTTGCAATTGATCAAGCTGGAAATATCTTTATATGTGGACAAACAAATTCTACTTGGGGAATTGCAACAAATGGTTCGCATCAAACTAATTTATCAGCAAATACCGATGGTTTTATTGCAAAATTTAATAATACTGGCGTAAGGCTTTGGTCTACATATTATGGCGGCTCTGGAGACGATATTGCTCAAGCAATTGCAATTGATAATGCATTAAATGTTTATATATGTGGAACAACAAATTCAACAGCATCAATAGCAACAGCAGGTGCGCCTCAAACTGTATTAGGAGGTAATAATGATGCATTTTTAGCGAAGTTTACAAATAATGGTACAAGAACTTGGGGCACTTATTTAGGAGGTTCTGGAGAGGATAAAGGCTTATCTATTAAAACAGATGCATCTGGAAATATTGCAATTTCAGGATTAACAAATTCTGCTAATGGAATAGCAACAGCTGGTGCACTGCAAACCAATTTAGGTGGTGGTTATGATGGATTTTTAGCAAAATATGCATCTGCTGGACAATTAACTTGGTGTACCTATTATGGTGGAACAGCTGATGATAAATCAACAGGAATTGCTATAGATGCAAGTGGAAAAATATTATTAAGGGGAGATGCTATTTCAGCTAATGGAATAGCAACAGCTGGATCGTATCAACCCAATAATTTGGGTGGTTCAGATTCATATATAGCAAAGTTTGATGCATCAGGAACAAGAGATTGGGCAACATATTATGGTGGAACTTCAGATGATTATGGCTCTGCCATTCATATAGATGCCCAAGGTAGTATTTTAATAACGGGACATACCAACTCATATAATAGCATATCTTCACCTGGATCATATCAACAAGGTTTGCAAGGCTCTTTTGATGGATATCTTGCTAAATTTGATGCCAATGGAAACAGAGCATGGGGAACATATTATGGTGGTTCTAATAATGAACTATGCACTGGATTAGCAACAGATTCCTATGGAAATATTATTATTTCTGGGACAACAAATTCTATATCTGCAATAGCATCTATTGATGGATTTCAGCAATCATTAAGCGGTGAAGATGATGGATTTATGGCAAAATTTAATGCTAGTGGAAGCAGGATTTGGGGCTCCTATTATGGCGGAGTTAAAACAGATAATTGTAATAGAGTAGCATTCGATGCATCAAATGAATTATATCTATGTGGAACTTCTAATTCAAATTCAGATATAACTACAAATGGATCATATCAAGCAACAAGTAATGGTTCTCAAGAAGCCTTTCTTGTTAGATTTATGGCTATAGACCCTTCAATATCTTGTACTACTCCACAAACAGAGCTTTGTGCTGGAAGTACAATAACTGTTAATTATACAATAAGTGGACAATTTGCTGCCAATAATGTATTTACAGTTCAATTATCTTCTATAAATGGATCATTTGTAAATCCAACAATTATTGGAACCAAAACATCAAATACATCTGGATCAATCATTTGTACATTTCCTTCAAATATTTCCGGATCCGGTTATCGCATTAGAATATTAAGTAATAGCCCTTTTATTGCAAGCCCCGATAATGCGGTTGATTTAAATTTAGTAGCTATTCCAACATCTATTATTATTGGTCAAAGTTCTACATGCCAAACAAATCAGACATATTCTATTCCAGTGATTAAGGATTGTCTTTATTCCTGGACAGAGCCATTAAAAGGAAAAATAATTGGAAATGCAAATAATAATGAAGTAATAATTAAGTGGAATTCTATAGGAACAGATACATTAAAATTAAGAGTGACAAAAAATCCTTTAGGTTGCTATAAAGACACTATGATAATTGTAACTATAAATGCTAATCCTGTCCCAATAATTCAAGGAAATGGTAATGTATGTATTGGACAATTATTAACGTATAAATCGACACCTAATGAACCTGGTTTTACTTATGAGTGGTCTACAAAAGGGAAAGGTGTAATAAGTGGTCCTGCAGGTCAGATAAATGCAGTGTATGAATGGAAGGCAATCGGCACCGATACACTAACATTAAAGAAAACAAATGTGACAACAGGATGTACGAAAGATACTTCAATAATAGTAACTATTAATCCTTTACCAATACCGATAATAAAGGGTCCAAACACAGTTTGCGGATTTGATAAACCAGTAGAATACTCTGCTTCTTCAAGTACTTCATTGTATACCTGGAGTATAGAAAGTGGAAAAGCCAGCCTAAGTTCAGATAATGAAGCAAAAACAAAAATCACATTTGGTGGCACTGGAAATGTACTATTACGATTAACCGAAAGAACAACTGGAGGATGTATTAAGGATACATCAATAATGATAACTGTTAAAAATTCTATAAATCCAGAATTTTCGTCAGCTAATGGAAAGAATCAATTCTGTACAGGAGATAGCATACAATTAATTTGTACACTTGATGCAGCAGATTATCAATGGAAATTAAATGGAAATGATATTAATGGTGCTACAGGGAAATCATTTACAGCTAAAATTCCAGGTACATACAGTGTTCTTGTAAAAACTAGTGATTGCCAATCATTATCTCAAGAAAAAGAGATTTCCGAATTACCATTACCAATCCCTGTAATTAATGGCCCAAAAGAGATTAAAGCCGGAGAATCAAATATTCAATATTCGGTGCAATCAAATCAAGGTTCAACATATTCTTGGTTGATCAGCGGAAATGGAAATATTAATGGTAAATCAGATGAATCCACAGTTTCGATTTCTTGTACAAATCCTGGTACATTGCAATTAACTGTCATAGAAACTTCTGCTGCTGGGTGCAGAAAAGACACAATGATAATGATAACAATAGCTAATCCACAAGGCATTAGTGATGAAAAAAGAGAATCAATTTCTATTGTAAGTGTTAAGCCAAATCCTTCAGAAAATTCTGAAATATTGCATGTTATATGTGAATTCCCACTGAAGAGTTCACCTATGTTAGAATTAGTTGATATGCTTGGAATTGTTCATTATTCAATACAATCAATGCAATCTGCTGATGAATCTATTCAACATATTGCAATTCCACTATCAAAAATTTCTTCTGGTATGTATATTATACGATTAAGAACACATACTCAAACAGTATCCCAAAAGTTCATAATTCGTTAAAGAAATTGTTTAATAAAAGCATATAGAATATATCAATGAATTCTTTTTTTTATAGACATTATATGGCAAGATATTACCTCATCATATCTAGTCTATTAAGTTTAATTCTGGGCTATACTACTGATATTATTGCAAAAGAAAATACTATCTCACGATTTACACATACTGTACAAAATGAATTGGTATTTATTGCTAATAATGGGCAAATTATTGATCAGAACCATACAAAAAATGATGAGATCCTCTATACTGCTCAAGTTTCGGGTGGTGCTGTATATATAAGAAAAAATGGGATTTCATTTGCAGTGTATCATCGAGATTCAAAGAATACTATTCCTTTTCAATCAAAAAGTCTGCATAAGTACTATGCACATTCTCCATCGGTTATAGAATCATATAGAATTGATATTTCTTTTCAGAATAGTTCGCAATCATCTGTAATTAGTGGGATTGAACCGATATCATCATATACAAATTATTATTATTCTCATATTCCAAATGGAGTTTTAGGGGTAGAGTCTTGCAAAAAGGTAATTATTAAAGATCTATATCCACATATAGACTTCATAGTATATGAGGGTAAAAAACAGAAAGTACAATATGATTTTATAGTTCATCCTGGAGGAAATCCAGAAGACATAGCAATGAAAATATCAGGAGCCAATAAGCTGCATATTGATAATCATGGTACTTTACTAATAGAAACTCCTTTAGGATTAATTGAACAACAAAAGCCATATTCTTATCAGGAAAATGAAGTATACTCAGCATTCAAATTGCATTCAGACTCTATAGTTAAATTTAAGATTGGAGAATATGATCTTTCAAAAACTCTTACTATAGATCCCCCGACTAGATTATGGGGAACATATTATGGTGGAACAGAAAATGATTATAGTAGAAGTGTTTCAACTGATGCAAGCGGAAATGTTTATATAATAGGGTATACTGAGTCAATTGCTTCCATAGCTACAAGTGGTTCTTATCAAGCAACATTAACTGCTAATTATGATGCTTATATATCCAAATTCACTTCTGCAGGAACTCGTTTGTGGTCAACATATTATGGAGGTTCTGGAAATGATTATGGATATAGTTCATGTATTGACAATGCAGGAAATATTATACTGTGTGGAGAAACAAGTTCAAATGATGCAATAGCCAGCAGTGGAGCATTTCAAACAGTTTTTGGTGGATATACCGATGCATTTATTGCAAAATTTAGTGCTACTGGCACAAGGATTTGGGCAACATATTTTGGTGATATAGATATAGAATCTGGGTATGGAATAATAACAGATGTCAATAATAATATTATTGTGACAGGGAAATCTAATTCTACAAATAATATTTCATCAACAGGTTCATTTCAGGAACAAATTGGTGGAGCAGATGATGCATTTTTAGTAAAGTTTTCATCTGCTGGCAATAGAACTTGGTCTACATATTATGGGGGATCTGGCAATGATATTGGTTATGGAATTTCTGTTGATGCTGCAAGTAATATCTTTATTGCAGGAACTACTTCTTCAAGTAATGCAATGTCTACTTCAGGTTCTTATCAAAATACATTAGCTGGTAATAATGATGCTTTTTTAGCAAAATTTAGTTCAACGGGCAATAGAACTTGGTCTACGTATTATGGTGGAATTGAAAATGACGAGGGCTTTAGTGCAGTTACAGATCCAAGTGGCAATGTGATATTAATTGGCCAAACAGAATCTTCAACTGGAATTTCTACTGCAAATGCTCATCAAACTACTTTTGGCGGTGCAATAGATGCATATCTGGTTAAATTTACTACAACAGGCTCACGATTATGGGCATCGTATTATGGAAGTAATGATTATGATTTGGGATTATATTCTTGTACTGATGCAAGTGGTAATATTTATATTGTTGGGCAGACAGGATCTGGTGATGCAATTGCAACTTTAACGGCACATCAACAACAATTAGGTGGAAGTTATGATGCCTATTTGGCGCGATTTGCTTCTGGTGGAACTAGAAGTTGGGGTACATATTTTGGAGGCAATGATATAGATATTGCCTATGGATGTTCTAGTGATATAAGTGGTAATGTCTATATATGTGGAAAAACATCTTCATCAAATGCAATAGCAAGTAATAATGCCCATCAATTGATATATGGTGGTGTTTTAATGGATGGATTTTTATCAAAGTTTACCGATGATGATCCACCAGGTGTTTCATGCAATACATCAAAAACAATATTTTGTAAAGGCGAAGTTTTTTCATTACCATATTCAATTACAGGAGCATTTGTTCCTGGTAATATATTTACTGCTCAATTATCCGATTCAACTGGATCTTTTCAAAATCCTATATCGATTGGAAGTAGAAATGCAATTGATGCCGGTTCTATAAACTGCACGATTCCCACTTCTATTGCTTTAGGACAATATTATAGAATAAGAGTAATTGCAAGTACACCATCTATTTATGGATTTGATAATGGAATAAATTTATCTATTTATGGAGTACCAAATCCCAAAATTAATGGTATGTCTTCTGTCTGTATTGGACAAACTAACAGCATATATTCAGTAGATACTTCGATTGGAACATCATATATATGGAGTTCCTTAAAAAAGGGGACGATAATTGGGCCATCTAATACTCATACTATCAATGTTTCATGGAATCAAGTAGGAATTGATACTATAATTGTAAGGCAAACAATTATAGAAACAGGTTGTTTTAAAGATACAAGTTTAATTGTAACAATACAGGCGCTCCCTATTCCTGTTATAAATGGAAATAATACTGTGTGTGAAGGTACAAAAAATTCACTTTATAGTATACCGCTTCAAAATGGACATATCTATCAGTGGAAATCTTTATCCAAAGGTAATATTACTGGAACATCTACAGGTAATTCAATACTTGTACAATGGCTTCAAGCAGGTTTAGACACAGTAAAATGTAGGCAAACAAATACCACTACTGGTTGCTTTAAAGACACAATTTTCATTGTCAATATCCAGCCATTACCTAATCCAGTAATAAATGGAAGGTCATCAGTTTGTAATGGTGAAATTTCCCTTAAATACTCGGTTCAAAAGCTAGATGGATTTTCATATGTATGGCAAAAACCGAAGAAAGGCACAATTATTAATGAGTTGAATGAAGATTCACTCTTAGTGAATTGGAATCAAGCTGGAATTGATACATTAAGGCTAAGACAGACAAATAATACAACTTCATGCTTTAAGGATACGATTTTCATTGTCACAATTAATGCAAAACCCAATCCTTATATTCAGGGAAAAAAGAATACTTGTATTAATGAATCAAATGTAGAATATAGTCTGACATTAATTCCAGGGCATATATATCAATGGGAAAATCCAATTAAAGGAAAAATTGACGGAAGTGCATATTCAAATCTTATAAAAATTACATGGATTAATTCGGGCACAGAAACGATTAGGGTTAGAGAAACTGATCCAATAACCGGATGTTATAAAGATACGATGCTGACTGTGATTATAAACCCATTACCAATGCCTAGCATCACAGGAAGTACATCTGTATGCGCCAATCAAAAATCAGTAGTGTATTCAACAACATTTGCAAGTGGATCTATATATTCTTGGAAAGTTATAAGTGGAAATGCAGTAATTATATCTGAAAATAGCAATGAAGCATTATTGAATTTTAGTAGCGTGGGTTTAGTTTCTTTAAAAGTAACAGAGACTAATATTAATGGATGTTCTAAAGACACAATAAAGCTCATTGAAATTGGCAATGCATTAAAACCTGCAATCATATCTAAGTCAGGTTCTTATTCCATTTGTAATGGGAATGATATTATATTAGATGCTGGCTTGCCAAATTGTATATATCAATGGAAAAGAAATGGACAAGACATACAGGGTGAAAATCAACAATTATTATCAACCAATATTTCTGGTACATATTCAGTTTTAGTTAAATCTGGTGAATGTATTGGTTTATCTCCAGAAACGAATATAAAAAGTGTTTCATTGTTAGCCCCAATCATTAACGGTTTATCTAAAGTAAAGCCAAATGATAATGGAATTCAATATCAAGTTACTAATCATATTGGATCAACATATCTATGGGAAATTACTGGAAATGGTATAATTACAACTTCTGTAAACGGTTCATTAATCTTAGTCAACTTTTCAGATATTGGTTCTGCTTTGCTAAAAGTAACCGAAACTGATAGTAATGGTTGTAAAAAAGATACATCATTCAAGGTAATTATTGAATTTCCATCAAGTGTCCAGTATAATAATCAAGTATATGACATATTTTTATATCCAAATCCTGTTAATGCATCAGATAATATTCACATAACTTTACCACAATATGTAAATAATCCATCTTTATTACAGATTACTGATATGATGGGAAGAATTAGATGGTCGATACAGGATATCAATTCTATACAGAATCACTATAATGAGTATATAATATCTACTCTGGGTCTAGAATCAGGTCTCTATCAATTAAGGGTACAACAAAACAATATATATCTAGAACAAAACTTTATTGTCTATTAATTAATAATTGGGAGCATGTAAGAATATGTTTAATGATTTACTAGTAAAAATTCGTAATCATGAAAATAATTGGTTTGACAATTTTATTATTGTTGTGATACTATTCTCGGCAATTCTTGTAGGGGTAGAGACAAATCATGACTTTTTTATAGCTTATCATTTTCCATTGCATATAGCAAATGAGATTATCCATTTTATCTTCGTTTTTGAAATCTTGGTAAAATTTTATGCTTATAGAGATAATATTCTAAAGTTCTTTACTGATGGATGGAATTTATTCGATTTATTTATTGTGATGATTGGATTTTTACCATTATTGATAACTCAAGATGAAAGTTCTTATGAGGCAATTTTGGCTGCTAGAACACTTAGAATATTTAGATCTTTAAGAACTTTAAGAGTGCTTCGATTAATTGAAAAGTTAAAGCATTTAAGAACAATTGTTGAAACATTATTGCATAGCTTGCCTACATTATGGATGGTATTTTTATTAATGGCAATATTATACTATACTTATGGAGTTATTGGATATTTTCTATTTGGAGAAAATGATCCTCAACATTTTGGTAGTTTGCCTAGTGCTTTTTTGACTTTATTCCAGGTGATGACAGGTGATGGTTGGTCGGATTTAATGAAGACAAATATGTTTAATTGTCCACATCCTCATACATTTCTTGCACCATTGTATTTCTGCAGTTTTGTTTTAATTGGTGCTTTGATCATACTTAATTTGTTTGTTGGAGTTATTATTTCGGAAATGGATGATACCAGAAAAAGACATGATCAAGAAGCAAATGAAGATAAAATGAAGTTAAAATCTGATCATACTTTATTATTAGAATTAGAACTTCAAAGATCAGAATTAGAAAAAAATATGAATGATATCATGGAAGAATTAAAGCGTAGACATCTTGCATAATTATCTTGTATAGACTTAAAATTCCTTGATGTATATATAATTAATGAAGTATTAATAGTACAGAAATATAGGGTATTCTTTACCATGATTAAACAAAGACTACTTTTTCTAATTGAACTTCTTTCTTCTTTGCACTGTAGTCCATGGTCAAACACAAAAGGGGAACAAACCCTAAAAAGGGGGAATTCTTAAGTGGGAAAGTAATTCCTACAAGACAATCTGATAGAAGAGGCCCCGTGTATGATTCTTCGGCTTCTGTAATCAAAGAAATACAACGATTAACGAAAGAAGATATTCCAGAAATTCAATTACTATTTAATGATACTGGAGCATTTTCTATTAAAAACACTCAATAATAGAATATTCAAATTCTTTTTTACTTTAAAGAATAGTATTTCTGTCATTGATTTTTGTTAGAATAGTAATTATCAAAAAAAATGGATTATGATTATAAGTTCTACATTTCTTTTCATACTCTGAAGTATACTTCATAGGTTAACGTGAGAGCATAGTAAGGTATAAGTACATATAATTAAATGTATGAAAATTTGAGTAGTTATAAGACTTAAGAATAGTAATGAACTATTTTTAAAGCATATCAGTTGTCTTCAGTATTGATCAAAAGGATATATATATGAAAATTACAATTATCTCTATAATCATTCTTTTTATAATAGTGATTTTAGCTCAGGTATACAGTACCATGAGCACTACCCGAACAGAACAACATAAATATGAAGTATTAAAATCATATGCTCAATTTGAAATTCGTAAATATGAACCTGCTCTATTTTCCAGCATCATGCTTGGAAAAAATAGTTATCGTGAGATATCCAGTAAGGGATTTAGCGTTTTAGCAGGTTATATATTTGGTGGGAATTCTAAAAAACAAAGTATTGCAATGACTTCCCCTGTTTCAATGGAATTAGGTGATTCTACCAAAATGAAATTTATGGTGCCCAAAGGATATACGATTGATTCATTGCCAGAACCAAATGATAAGCGAATCACCTTTGAACAACAAAATGAAAAAATCATTGCAGCAATTCAATTTGATGGCTGGGCGGATAATGATAAAATTGAATATTATACAGAACAATTAAAAAATTCTTTGGCAAAAGAACATCTGCAACACACAAATAAATTTTCATATTTAGGATATAATCCTCCTTATGAAGTTATTAATCGCCGAAATGAAATCATCGTCGAGTTAATCGATTACAAGTAATTCATATGAATATAATGCATAAAAATCTTTATGTTTATAAAAGTATAATATTATGAGATTACAGTGAAACTCCTACCACTCATACCGCGTATTATTAGCATTCTTGCTATTGCATTTGTTAGTGTATTTGCTTTCGACTCTTTTGAACATGGATCATTACAAGAGCAAATCACTGCCTTTTTGATACATTTGATACCCTCTTATATTCTTATCATTATCCTTGCAATTGCCTGGAAATGGGAATTGATTGGTGGCATTCTATATATCCTTATTGGCCTAGCACTTAGTCCATATATTTTTATTCATAATTATCGAATGAATAATTCATTACTCATCAGTTTTGAAATCATAGCTATGATAACATTCCCTTTTATTCTTGCCGGATCACTCTTCGTTTGGAGTCATTTTAGAAGGAAACAGACATCCTTAGTATTATCTCAATTATTCTCTCCTAAGTAAACTGAATCTGCGTAATTTTGAGTTAATTATACATATAAAGAACGTCCATGATTCAGAATCTTCCTGTAGAAGGCATGACTTGTGCCGCATGCGTAACAAGAGTTGAAAAAAACCTTAAGAACATTAAAGGTGTTAACAATGCTACTGTAAATCTTGCAGCAGAATCCGTTCGAATTGATTTTGATATACATAAAGTTTCCTTAGAATCAATAGCTCTTAAGCTTCATGAATCAGGCTATGATCTCATTATCAAGAAAGATCCTGATAATGTGTCGGAAAGGCTTTTAGACAGAGAAATAGATATTCGTAAAGATTTCTTTATTAGCCTTATATGTACTCTTCCAGTCTTTTTCCTTTCTATGGGATTGATGTTTAGTCCTATTTACGAAATCTTCCCGATTTCGATGAATACGCTAAATGTCATATTCTGCATTTTTTCACTTCTAGTACTTATTATACCTGGTAGAAGATTTTTTGTTCCTGCATGGAAATTAGCTATGCATGGATCTTCAGACATGAATACACTTGTATCTTTAGGAACTAGTATAGCATGGCTATATAGTACTTATGAATTGATTTTTGGTGAGCATGCTGGGCATTCCCAACACCTTTACTTTGATTCTACTACAACAATCATTACCCTTGTTTTGCTTGGTAAAATGTTAGAAACAAAAGCCAAAAGAAAAGCTGGAAATGCATTACAATCTCTTCTTAATGTACAGTCTACAAAAGCATTAAAAAAAACTAGTGATGGATCATTCTTAGAGTGTAATGCATCAGAAATCGGCATAGATGATATCATATTGATACGACCTGGTGAATCGTTTCCAGTAGATGGAATTATAATTGCAGGAGATACTTCCTGTGATGAATCTATGTTAACAGGTGAAGCTTATGCTATCATAAAAAACATTGGAGATTCTGTAATTGGGGGAACAATCAATATAGATTCATCGATAGAAATTAAAGCTACAGCAATAGGTTCAGAAACCGTCTTATCGAAAATTGCTGCAATTGTTACAGAAGCTCAAGGTTCTAAAGCAGCTATTCAATCATTAGCAGATAACATTTCTTCTGTTTTTGTTCCTGCTGTTCTTATCATAAGTATCATAACCTTCATTATATACTTTATATTCTTAGATGCCTCTTTTAATGATAGTATTTTACCAACTATTGCTATTCTATTAATAGCTTGTCCATGCGCATTGGGCTTAGCAACACCTACAGCAATAACTGTTGCAATTGGCACTGGAGCAAAAAATGGAATTATCATCCGCAATGCTGATGTACTTGAAAAAGCAGGAAATATTGATATTGTAGCTTTCGATAAAACTGGTACATTAACAATTGGAAAGCCACATGTTCAATCAATACAGATTGTACATGCCGATTATACTGCTGATACATTGATTACATATGCATCTGCTATCGAGCAATATTCATTACATCCATTTGCTCAAGCCATAATAAAAGAGTGCAAAGAGATTATTCATGCCGAATCAGTTCAAGAAATCCCTGGCAAAGGTATGATGGGGTTTGTTCAAGGACATTCAATTCATATAGGAAATCTACGATGGCTTTCTAATCAGGGAATTGTCTTTACAGATAAACAATCTCAAGGTATAAGTCAGGAACATTCACTATTAGGAATTTCTATAGATAATATCCTTGCAGGACTTTTCATATTTTCAGATCACATAAGAGATGAATCTAAAGATGTTATTTCTATGCTTCATCAATCAGGTATCCGAACATTAATGCTAAGCGGAGATCATCTGGATACTGCTCAGGCAATCGCTAACAAGATTGGAATAAAAGAAGTTATAGCTGGAATTTTACCACATCAAAAACTGGAACATATTGAAGAATTACAAAAGCAAGGGCATCGCATAGCAATGATAGGAGATGGAATAAATGATGCGCCAGCTTTGGCAAAAGCGCATTTAGGTATTGCTATGGGCAGCGGAACAGATATTGCAATGAACACAGCAGATATTACAATTATGAATACTGATTTATATGCTGTTATTAATGCAATACAGCTTTCAAAAAAAACGATGCAGATTATAAAACAAAATTTCTTTTGGGCATTTATTTTTAATATAATTGGAATTCCCCTAGCTGCAAGTGGAAATTTAAGTCCTACAATAGCAGCAGCTGCAATGGCATGTAGCTCTGTGAGTGTAATTTCTAATTCACTACGTTTAAAAAAACTATCATAATCAATGTATGATTTTTGCATCTGAACATTCACCTATAGCTTTCCGATGGGATGATTGGTATCGTGCAATCGGTGGAAGGACAATCTCAATAAAAGATGTAGATTCATATTTACATACCATAAAAGAATATCAATATCCAAGATTTACAGGTGAGATACATCCATCAAAAACACTCTTTACATCTTCTCAACAAGCTTCAGATTATCTTAAAAAGAAGGCATTCAGTTTTGGCGCAGATGAGGTTGGAATTGCAGAAATAGAGCCAACAGATATTTATAAAGGACGCTCAGTAAAGGAAAAATATGCTATTGTAATTGGTCAAAAAATGCTGTGGAGAGAATTTCAAGAAGTTCCAAATGAGCAGTCTGCAATAGAATGTTTAAGAATTTATTTTTCTTTAGGTGAAATTGTTATCCAACTTGCTGAAGAAATTAGAAAACTTGGATATCCATGCACAGTGGAACATCCAATAGGAGATAGTGATGTTTTACATATTCCATTAGCTCTTAAAGCTGGTTTTGGCGAGCTTGGACGTCATGGATCAATCATTCATCCTAAGATGGGACCATTATTTAGATTAGGTAGCGTGATTACAGATATGGACTTAGCAATTGATGCACCGATTGATGCTGGTATTGCAAAGTTTTGTGATAATTGCAAAGCTTGTAGAATATATTGTCCAGCAAAAGCAATTCCAGATGAACGATCTCCAGAAGCTGGCAAAGATCATCTTGGAAATGATAGATATATCATCGACACAGGAGCTTGTTTTCCTTATTTTGGCACAGACAATTATTGCTCTGTTTGTTTAGCTGTTTGTGTATATAATCATAAAGATTGGGCAAAGGATTTTGATGGTTTTCATACTCAGCTTTTTCCAGATTTACAATTGAAGCAATCTCCACATCCAGTAGACCCAGACATAGATAAGCATTGGTATCCACTTTTACATCGTTAATCCATGAATATTTCATTATCATTCGTATTCGCTTTAATCTTTTCTTCATTAATGTATGGCTGTTCTCAGCAAGAAAAAGAAACACTTCAATCAGCAAAAGGAAATAAAAATTATGGAGGAACATATAGAGTAAATATGATTAGAGGTAATCCAAATGGACTAGATCCTGTAATCATTAATAGCAAATTAGCTGATGATATAGCTTTACAAGTATATGATCGATTAATTTCTTTTGATTCTAGTTTAGGAGTTATTCCAGAAGCTGCAAGTTCTTGGGAAATTTCAGAAGATGGAAAACAGTATATCTTTCATATTAGACGAGATATTCGTTTCCATGATAATCAGTGTTTTAAAGCCGGTAAAGGCCGGTTAATGACAGCAAAAGACATTGAATATTCTCTGATTAGAGCTTGCGATCCAAAAGCTAGAACTGTTCATTATTGGGCTTTTAAAGATAAAGTTCTAGGTGCAAATGAATTCTATGAAGGCCGGGTTACCGGGAAGCAGCTTTCTAGTTTTGAAGGAATTAAAGCATTAAATGATAGTACTCTACAGATTACATTATTACGTGCTTATTCACCTTTCTTATTATTATTAGCTAACTCATTAGGTTGTATTGTACCAAAAGAGGCTGTTGAGTATTATGGACGAAATTTCTTCCAAAATCCAGTGGGTACTGGTCCATTTATTTTTGAAGAATGGCGTCCTGATATTTCAATGTCTTTCAAAAGGAATCCACACTATTGGCAAAAAGATGAATATGGTAATTCACTTCCATTTTTGGATAACATTGTTTTTAGTTTTATCAAAGATGATAAGATTCAACTAAAAGAGTTTACCGATGGCAATTTTGATGAGTGTTTTACTTTGCCTACCGAATTTTTTGAAGATATTATCGATACAAAAACAAAGAAAACTAAAGGCATATATAATCAATATCAATTACAAACAGAACCTGCTTTGTTAACGTGGTTTATCGATTATTTATGTACTCAAGCTCCATTTAATAATCCCGATATACGGCGTGCCTTTAGTTATGCTATAGATAGAAAGAATATCGTAAAATATGTTCTGAAAGATGCTCCATTTGGACCGGCTTTTCATGGTATTACGCCACCTGTATTTAAAAATTATGATATAACTCAGATTCAAGGCTTTGATTTGAATGTACAAAAAGCAAGAGAATTACTGGCAAAAGCAGGATATCCCAATGGAAAGAATTTTCCAACTGTAATATTTCATATATATCCAGAACCTCGATTAGTGCAAGTGGCAGAAGCAGTACGATCTATGATTAAAGATAATTTGGGTATTGAATTACAAATTCAAACGATACAATTCTCTGAATTTCTAGAATTAGCAGAACAAGGAAAACTGTCAATGTGGGGGACTCGTTGGTATGGAGATTATCCAGATCCAGAGAATTATATCAATCTTTTAGATGGAGCTTTGGTTCCAAACACTATGCAAGAGCCTAGCTATCCAAATAGTACGCGTTATAAAAATTCTGAAGCAAGTGAATTGTTTGCACAAGCAATGGCCGAAAATAATGAAGCAAAGCGCATGGAATTATATCGAAAAGCTGAATCTCTTGCTATTGCTGATGCACCGGCAACAATGCTCTTTTATGAAAATCATTATCGTCTATTACAGCCATGGGTACATGGATATCCACTGAATGGCTTGGCAAGAATTGTACTCAAAGAAGCATGGTTTTCTAATAAAAATTGAGCATTATATGAGAAATTATTCCATTCTATTTTGGGTGAATGATATATTACCTGACTGGATGTATATGTTTGTTGTTCTATCACTCTGCCCTTTGGGCTTTCCCTCAAATTTAGAGGATTTTAATTCTCAATTTGAGAAATTTGATTATTCTAACTTCGCAAAATGAATTGACCATTAATCTTCACATTGAGTTTAGATTAAAGTAACCTACATTATATATGAAATGATGAATAACCCAATAGTGCAATCATATGTCGATTTTAAAGAATTTCATACAAACTGAAAAACTGATACTTGACTAACAATTAACCAATCTACATTGTATACTAAATCCATTAATATTATTCTTTTTACATTTTTAGTTTTTTGCAGTATTTCTTGCAGTTTACACAGATTATCTACTGATCACAGAAATATACTTCAGGTTAATCAACAACTTATCATTAATGATACTGTAAGAACTTATCATCTGTTCAATCCTTCCCAAAGAAATAACTCACCAATTGTATTTCTTTTTCATGGAAATGGAGGTAGCGCAGATAATATTGCCGGATTATCACATGTAAAAGCTCCATATGTTCCATGGTTTGATATCGCATCAGAACAAGGACTTATTCTCATAATTCCAGATGGCTTAATTGGTCCAGAAAAGACCAAAGGATGGAATGATTGTAGATGTGATGCGCCTCGAATACCCTCAAGTGATGATGTAGGATTTATTGAAACTCTTTTAGACACATTGCATAAAACATTGCTATATGATGAGCATAAAGTATTTATGGTTGGAACATCAAATGGTGGACATTTTGTGATGCGGCTAGCTCAAGAAATTCCACATCGTATGACTGCATTCGCTTCAATTGTAGCTTCGGGTCCTGCATTCTCCAAATGTACCACATCAATGATACCAGTTTCAGCATTATTCATGAATGGTACTGCTGATCCCCTTATTCCATATATGGGAGGCAAAACGGAGAATGGATCGGTAATTTCAACTGATAGCAGTATTGCATATTGGGTAAAAAGAAATGAAACAGATACTGCTCCAATTATCAATCGATTTCCATCTATTAATACTTCCAGTGTGACATCCTATCTGTATTCTCATGGGAAAAATAATACGGAAGTTATGTTATTCAGAATAGAAGATGGAGGGCATATAGAGCCCAGCCGTAAAGAACGCTATTCTATACTTTGGAGAGCTTTTGCTGGAAATCAAAATCGAGATATCGAAAGTGCAGAAGAAATCTGGTCATTCTTTAGAGATAAAGTTCGTAAATAAACATGAATATTCACCATCTACTCAATCATGAAAATACATCATTATCATAGCACCATTACTTGGACAGGAAATAATGGTACTGGAACGAGCAATTATCTTTCTTATTCTAGAGATCATGTGATTTCAATTCCTCATAAACCAGATATATATGGTTCATCAGATACTGCTTTCCGTGGAGACGGAACAAAACATAATCCTGAAGATATGCTGCTTGCATCACTTTCAGTATGCCATATGCTGTGGTATTTACATCTTTGCGCTGATGCTGGGATACATATTATCTCTTATCGTGATACACCCGAAGGTAAAATGTTGGAAAATCAAGAGGGAGGCGGAAAATTCATAGAAGTTATTCTTAATCCTATAATAACAATAGAACATACAGATATGATTGATCTTGCGCTTTCATTGCATGAAAAAGCTCATGCTTGTTGTTTCATTGCAAATTCAGTTAACTTTCCAGTAAAACATAATCCAATATTGAATATTCAGCATATAGTATGAAAGTACAGAAAACACAATCTACATATGATCATCATGAACGAATGGCAAACATGACATTTGCTACAGTGTTTCCTTTATATGTACACAAGATTGAAAGAAAAGGTAGAAATAAGGCAGAATTACTACAAGTGATAACATGGCTTACTGGATATGATGAACTAGATTTAGTAAAACATATTGAAGCAAAATCCACTTTTAAAGTTTTTTTTGATCAAGCACATCTGCATCCAAATGCATATATGATCAAAGGGACAATTTGTGGATATAGAATTGAGGAAATTGACAATCCTTTAACAAAAAAAGTGCGATATCTTGATAAGCTTGTAGATGAGCTTGCTAAAGGAAAAGAATTGAAGAAAATTTTAAGGTTATAGACATATTATCTTAATATTCTATTTTGGAACTCATTAAACCGTCAAATAGAAAATTCCATCTATATCATTTTAAAATGAGCGATTTATGAAAATCAATAGCAGATTTTTTGCTTTTCTAAGAATAGGTATAATAGCATATTCCTGTATTTTTTTTTCAGCTTTTATCCAAGCACAAATATTTAACCCTACTTTGTCTATCAGATTGCAAAAAGCAATTGATAGTATTCTGATTGCCAAAGATATTAAGGGAATTTCAGCAGGTGTTTATTATCCTGGAATGGGAACATGGAATGGAGTAAGTGGAATCTCATATGCTGGCATGCCTATTCATTCCAATATGGAGTTTGCAATTGCAAGTAATACCAAATTATTTACTGCAGTGCTTCTATTGAAACTTGCTGAGAACAACAAACTTAGCATCGAAGATTCACTCCATGAATTCCTTCCTTCATATATGAATATCGACTCGAATATTACCATTCGACAACTCCTCAATCATACTTCGGGTTTGGATGATGTAACAAGTGTTCCTGGCTATCCTGATTCCATAATGAATAATCCAAGAAGAGTATACACAGCAAGTGAACTCCTTACTTGGGCAGGCCCACCTGCATTCGCTCCTGGACAAGGATGGGAATATTGCAATACAAATTATCTGCTCGCAGGTTTGATTGCAGAAAAAGTGACAGGACAACCGTATGGCAAATTATTAAGAGATAGTATTTTGTCTCCTCTCAATCTTGATAGTACATTTTTAGATGTATATGATACTGTACTTTATACTATAGCACATCCATGGCAAGCTGGCAAAGACAATTTTGCTACTCCTAGAATATCTCTTAATAGCGCAGCTTGGTCTGCAGGAGCAATGTATTCTACATCAAATCAAATGCTTAAGTGGTATAATGCACTTATGAATGGAAAAGTCTTAAAACCTGCGTCTATAAACGAAATGACTACATTTGTAGGTAAAGAACGATATGGAATGGGAATCGCAGAATATGTTGTCAATGGAAAAAAAGTTTGGACACATGGTGGTCAAATATGGGGTGGATATAATTCATCTATGATGTATGATCCTGAAACAGGCATTATTATTTGTATTCTTACTAATCAATTACCTGCTCAAGCTTTTCAAATTTCAGTGCAAATGCTAAACACTGTCTGGAATTCTACTGTTGGAATCGAAGAATTATCAAAAGATGAATATACACTGTATCCAAATCCAACGAATGATATAGTAACTATTTTATGCGATGATCACGAAATTCGTTCGGTAACAATATTTGATATTCATGGAAATATTATGATGGAAACCAAAAAAGGAATATTCTCTATATCACAATTACCTGCAGGTACATATCATGTTCGAGTATGTTCAATTGGTAAGGTTCAACATTATTCATTGATCAAACTTTAATATTTATTCACGAGAATATTCAATATGCCGCAATTCTTTATTGATCCCGATATCAGCAAAGCAGAAACATTGCCTGGTTATTTTTATCATGATCAAACAATTTTTGAGAGTATGAAAGATCACATATTCGCAAATTCCTGGCAATGGATAGGAGATACACAACTAATTGGACTTGCAAATACAGCATATCCATTCAGTCTATTAGATGGGTATTTGAATGAACCAATGGTATTGGTAAGATCTAAAGACGAAAGTTTGAGATGTCTTTCCAATGTTTGCACTCATAGAGGTAATATTCTTGTTCATCATCCAAGTCAGTGTTCATTTCTTACATGTATGTATCATGGTAGGAGATTCAACCAAGATGGTACTTTTGTATCAATGCCTGAATTCTCATTGACACACAATTTCCCCAGACCATGTGATGATTTGCATAAATTCAAACTTATAGAATGGGGTCCTTTTTTATTTACTAGCATATCTCCTTCATTCGATTTTCAAAAAATTCTTTCTATCATGGATGAACGGATTGGATTTTTGCCACTCGAGGAATTCATTCATAAACCTAGTTTGGGAAAAGATTATCTTGTGAATGCACATTGGGCCTTGTATTGCGACAATTATCTAGAAGGTTTTCATATACCTTTTGTCCATCAAGATTTGAATTCTGTTCTTGATTATGGTCAATACACCACTGAATTATATGATTATTGTAATGTACAAATTGGTTATGCAAAAAGTGGTGAAGAATGTTTTACATTACCTGAAGGCCATCCAGATTATGGCAAATCCATAGCTGCTTATTATTATTGGATATTCCCTAATATGATGTTTAACTTTTATCCTTGGGGACTATCCATCAATATCGTAAAACCTATTTCTATAGAGAAAACAAAAGTAAGTTTTATAACGTATGTTTATGATGAAACTAAATTACATTCTGGTGCAGGGGCAATGTTAGATAAAGTAGAGAGAGAGGATGAATTTGTTGTTGAAAATGTGTTCAAAGGACTCAAATCAAGAGTATATTCTACTGGAAGATTTTCTGTAAATCGAGAGCAGGGAACACATCACTTTCATAAACTACTAGCTGATTTCTTAAAGGACAAAGCATGAGCATCACCTTAAATCCCGTGATATACTTCGAAATTCCTGTCAATGATATGGACAGAGCTATTGAATTTTATTCTGCAGTATTTGATTTCACATTCGAAAAAAACATCATTGATCATAATGAAATGGCATTTTTTCCTTTTGAAGATGGAGCTCGTGGCATTACAGGAGCTTTGGCAAAGGGTGAAATTTATATTCCTACATTACAAGGTATATTAATTTACTTTTCAACGAATGATATTGATTTAATGCTTGAAAAACTAATTACATATGGGGGAGAAATTCTCTATCCTAAAACATCTAATGGTGAACTTGGTTATGTAGCAGAATTTAAAGATTGTGAAGGAAATAGAATAGCTTTACATCAGAAGTAGAAACTAAAAAGAATCTATTTCCAATTCTTGATTGCGTTTCTTGGGATGCTTTATGCTGATTCTAGTATGAACCCTTTTTCTCCACATTTTAAAACTTGATGGTTTCATTTCTCTTCTCATTAATGCAATAACATCTGATTCTACATAACCATATTGAAGTTTGATTGCTTCAAAAGAAGTGCGATCTTCCCATGCCATTTCTATGATTCTACTTATATCTTCTTGTGCTAACATGATAGTACATTTTATGTATAAATCTTTAATTTCTTTTTAGAACACTAAATTATTTTCATTAGTTCAAGTTGAATTCAATAAACTAATCCAAAAAATTAAGTCTTCTCGTAAAAAATCATGAAACTTATTATTATCATGTAGCGGTTTAACTATCAAATAATATCATCAACACATTATAATTTTATATGAAATCATTCTTTTTATCTTTATTCCTGTTTCTTGTAACATATGGAGTCTCATTTTCTCAATTAGACACTAATAATACAAGTCCAATTCTATATGGGTCACTTGTTGAAGTGAATTCTGGTAGAATTATAATCAAAGAAGTTCTGCAAGATGGAACTTCCAAAGATAGAATTATAGCATATAATGCGGATACGGAAATTACTGGATGCACACTTGATAGCGTTCAAAGAGGTGTATTCACATTAGCAATGTTAACAAATCAAGATGCATTTCCGCCTATTGCTCAGCTAATTAAATTTGATGGCTGTATGTCTCATATTGATATAATGTCAATAATTCTTGCAAAGACGAATACATCTATAGAAACGAGAAGTACTATTGAATCGGTATTTGGTCCTGAAGGAACTTCTATTACTTTTACAGTCGATTCTCTTACTTATTTATATTCATGTGATGGTCAGCCTTTACAAAAGAATGATTTTGCTATCGGTGATACAGTATATATTCGTTCTACAGGAAATACTCAAAAACCATATGCTGCAATGATTCAGGCAATTAATGATTGTATTCAAACTTCTCAAATGGAAGCCACACTCATTGCTTTAGAAGATTCTGCAATCATAGTTCAACCTGAAAATTCAACTGACACAATTAGAATAGCACTTGATTCAAAGTATATTGTTAATTGGGTTCCCTTTGATAGTACATTTCCTTTTCCTTTCTATGGATGTGATGGAAATCAGATTTCAAAAAGTGATATAAAAGCTGGAATGAATCTTTCTGTCTCTTACATCATATCACCAAGACATGGACTCTACCTTCAATATGTATATGTGAAAGATAATTGTCCTGTACATATTAGTGGTATTGTGAATTCGATTAAAGGCGATACCATTAGCATAGATAATAATGGTCAAATCTCAGAAATTATTATTTCTGATGAAACAGAATTGATGAATTGCAGTAGAGAAATTATTACTAAAGATAAAATCGATAAAGGACTCTTGATAGATGGTCTTGCTATTGAAAAAAATGGAGTGAATATAGCTCTAAAACTGACAATAATTAATGATTGTCCTTTTTTATTTCAAGCTGATGGAAAGATTGAATTCATTAATGATTCATTAATGAAATTAATTACAAAAGATCC
>Ga0209358_10000259_pt1 | contig 47823 bp, 39 predicted proteins | sample LauGreFa1BDMLBSN_2_FD_187574 | JGI IMG/M metagenome (GOLD analysis project Ga0209358, IMG submission 187574) | Freshwater lake microbial communities from Lake Michigan, USA - Fa13.BD.MLB.SN (SPAdes) (version 2) | ecosystem: Environmental > Aquatic > Freshwater > Lake | place: Lake Michigan, USA... | reverse complement strand
CCACGACACCATCAATAAACTGTTGAAGGAAAAGGGGGAGGGGCTCAAGAAGGCCAAAGAAGTAATCCTTGACGCCGAGGTAGTCGTGGATAAACCTAAGGCTACGTCAGCGTTCCTTGAGTGGTCGAAAGACCCGAAGAAGAGTCTTTTTGGGGATAAGGGGGATGTCTCCTAACCCGTCTGGAGATACGAAAAATTCTCAATTATCGACCCCCCCCCGCCCCCTAAAACCTAATAGGAGGGGATACAGACGTCTTCGCAAAATAGTCATTATGTCTAATCGAGGTCAGTTAGGGTAGGTATCATGACCTAAATGCGTATCAAACACACCAAGTGACCCAGAGGGGGCTTGACTAGGCTATCTTTCTTTCAGAATTACCATCAGCCATGCGACGCATTTAATCCTAGGCTAATCAATCAATCAGCCTGATTATCGCTGTCTATCGGTCTAGTCCTAGTGCTTATCGGTAAGCCAATAGTCGATACACGCCACAATTCGGTAATGGGGACTAGGATGACTGTCGATTGGTCATCATCTCCTCCTTGAACCAATCTAGAGCCAGCATAGCCCTTGGTTGTGATGCATATCCTTAAGAACTGCTTAAGGTCTTCCACTGACCAAATGAAGCCCATGTGAGTGGTATCACCCAACTTGAACAGGTGTATCCAATAGTCTGATGCAGTGATGGCTATGCCTGATGCCTTGCCTCTGCATCTGTATTCGAAGCACGCATTGCCTGTGGTAGCCCAAGTATCACGCTCTGTCTTCACCTCTACCTTGGCTTGGTCTGTTCCGAGCCACGTGAGCCAACGTTCGCCTGCCTGACCATACTGTAGGTCGATATCGAACTTGGCTCTGTCGCTCATCGGTAGAGGGTTGGACGTCCAAACAATCGCACTGAGTTGGTGTGGTCAAACAACAAATTGGAGTATCGTGAGCCTGTCTCAATCTTACGCTTGGCCATGTATGTAGTGTAGCCAACTGAGGTGAGGAATGAATAGGGCTTGGTCACATCGGGGATGAGCATGATGGCATCATGTGGTATCTGGTATGCCCTGAGATTACGCATACGTGGTATCTTGGCTATGATGCTTGGGCCAAGGGAATAGCATGCATACAGCACGCTTGGATGTGGGCTATGCCTATGATGCCTGATGAACTCAGCGTTGATGGCATTCAACAGATAGTAGGCATACTCTTCGCTGGCATAGCGATTGTGGGCACTGTGATAGGTGAATGATGCACGTCCTTCCTTGGCACGCATGGCACTGATGTCATCCCATGCTGATTGGTGTATCTGGAATCTACCTAATGCTGGCCCATCGCTTGAGCGTCTATCACCAACAGCCAAATCATCATCTCCTGATTCAATCAGGGACAGGGCGGACGTGAGTGCACGCCTATCGTCGTAGATTAACATTCGCTTGCTCTGGCTCTGATTCATCGCACACAACTGTGTCATGGCCAAGAATAACAAAGCGGGTAAACGTAAGGAGAAGAATGCAAAGCGTGCGTCACTCATACCTGAGGCATGGTGGACTGGATTCATGGAACAGGTAAAGCATAGATATGACGGCGAGTTCGACGCCGTGATGCTGGAGCCACGTGAATACCTAGACCATGCGATACAGGACGTCGTGCGTGACGTAACTGACGGCTCATTCCATGTGGTGTATTCATATCCACTCATCGTGAAGTGGACTGCATACTCGATGATTTACGACAGTGCACGTCATCACGTGTGGTCGGATGTAGTTGAAGAATACATACAAGATAAGAACGGCATTAGGTGTGAGGCTGAAGAGTTCGTCGAGTACAACACCATACGTTCAATCCCCTACATGGGCATCAACAGGCCTATGATTCAGGCTGAAAGTGAAAATTTTAGGTAACTGGATTTCGTTGATTATCAACGACTTACGATGTATCTGGACGATTTATACATTATGTTGTTGCACGCACGTATCTACGTCCCATTGTGGGTTATGTCGGTGCTAGCCACTGATAACTGAACTATTGTAACAACCGCACAGGCCTAAAGCCTCGGTAACAAGCCCCTTAAGGCTAGGGGAGATGAAAGTAACCAATCTTTCCTTCAGTTCCTACTTTACAAACAACCAACAGTTCGTACATCAGATACCAACAACCAATCACCGCCCTAACGGGCACAACCAACAAACAACCAACATGAACAAGTACCAAATCGGCACCCTCTGGGTCGTCGCCCTAGTCATCGACATCGCCATCCTAGTGGCTCTCTGCGTGACCATCGGCCTCGTCTGGTAAGTGCCAGCCCCTTCGGGGGCATCCTTTCCCACCACACACACAACCAACCAACAACCAAACAACCAACATGAGTAACATCAAGAACATCAAAGGCATCAAGGGCATCAAGTCCGTACGCAAGTCCAAGTCCCGTAAGAAGGGCGAAGCCATCTGTGCACTGACCATCGCCTCGGGCGATTCAAACACCCTTGAGCACTACTGTCGTATCGAGGAACTTCGTTTCCGAATCGAGCGAGTCAAGGCGGAGGCCCACAAATGTGGGTACCGCTTCGTCAAGACCGAGTGGGCGACGTGCGTCATCGAAGACGCTCTCACCCAAGTCGAGAAGCAGTTAGGCCTCTAATGTTCTAGCCCCTTCGGGGGCACCAATTTACAGCAAGTATCTCAAAGGTAGAGTCTATGCATGGGGTGCATAGTGTTGCAGGTTCGAGTCCTGTCTTGCTGACCATTTCCTAACCCAAAAAAACAACCAACCAAACAACCAAATACAACCATGAGTAACATCAACATCATCGACACGCTCTGCACCTCTGTGCAGGGGCTCAGTGTTCAGGCATACACCTCTGACGAGGGATGGAGCAAAGACCACGTTCACCAGCGTGCTGTCATTGACGAATCCCACGCCAAGTATGCCGAACTCAAGTCCCTCAAAGATAAGAAGCGTATCGCACTGGAATCCATCGACCTCGTTCTCAAAGCGTGGCTCGAAGGCAACGAAGGATTCGAAAAAATCCTTACGGATGCCTACAGTTACAAGCAGTACCTTGCGAACGTCGCACACGACAACTACGATAGCGTCAACTGGAAGCACATTGATGACGTCGGAATCCGCAAGGCCTTCCGTTCCGCCTTCAAGTCCTTCGCTAAGAGCAATCAGGCTGTCCTGTTCAGGCTGTACCACACCAAGATTCAGGAACTTGAAAACGACATCGGCGAAGAGGCCATCAAGGCTGTCAGCAAGCACGTCGATGAGCAGGTCAACGTAGTTAAAAACAAGATACACGACAAGATGGCCAAGGCCATCCGTGAGTCTGGCAACTACGCCTCTGTCGAAGTCGAAGGGCTCCACAGGAACCACAGGTCCCAAATCTGCTACACGATTCTCCATAACGACTTCCTCATGACCAATGAGGATTTGGAAGAGCGTAACAAGCGGGGCACGGACAAGGTTGCTCACCAGAACTTCGTCATCTCCGTAGAGTTCGAAGCCGACGGGCGTAACAACTACGCCTCTGGAGACAAGGACTCGCACGTGAAGCAGGTGGCCATCGGCCACATCAAGTCCCACGAAGAGGACGGCAAGACCCTTCGCTACTTCGTGGAAGAAGACTACGTGTACATCCGCAGTGGCGGTAGCAGTCTGAACTTCCAGTCCAAGAATATCCGCCAAATCAAGCGTCTCAAGTTGCTCCTCTCCTGCGTCATGGAAATGGCCGAAATCGAGAACAACGCCGTCTGGGCTCGCCGTGACTGGCTCTCTCAAGTCCACTGCATCTAACCACCATGTCTGACCTCAACATCAACGACGCCGACTTCCTCAAGTCCCTCAAGTCCCACAAGGACTTGGTACGGGACGGGGAGTACGCAAGAGAAGGCACCTATGCCTTCAGGGAGCCCAAGGCCAACAACCGCAAGGACAAGATGCGTAGCATCGCTATCTCCATCCACGAACACCAGTTCCAAATCCTTGTGGATTACGCACGTCAGCAAAACTGCTCGATTTCTGCGGCCTGCAAGATGTACTTCCACGAACTCATCAACAACCAAATCAAAATCAAAAATGGCCAAGCGTAAATTAGAGTCTTCCTTCAAGAGCACGGCACGTCGCACGTACAAGCGTGCAGGCAGACTGCTTCATGTCGGACACTCGCATAAAGACCTTCAGCACAACGTCGCCCAACTCAACTGGGGCGTGAGTGACACTGATGAATGGGTCGCACGTGCGAGCAAGGCTGACGAGTACATCACCGAACTGGTGAACTACACGTACCTCAAGCACGGATTCAAAATCAGCCGTCGTAAACTCTTCATGAAATTGTTTGAAGATTTCATGGACAAGAATCCCATCCCCAAGACAATCTAACACATCGGGCAGTATCTCAATTGGTAGAGTCCCTGCTTTGGGAGCAGGGTGTTGCAGGTTCAAGTCCTGTCTGCCCGACACTTTCCACCCACACACAACACAACCATGAGTAACATCAACAAATCCGAGGCCCGTGCTCTCTACAAAGCACGTGTCATCAACCACCGCAACGGCGTCGCCAAAATCGTCCGTGAGCAGAACGCACATCGCTTCAGCGTGAAGTCCGTTCCCCTGTTCACCGAGGATGGAGTCCCCGCCAACGCATGGGGCAACGTCCGTGAGGATAGCAACGTCGTCATCGGCGTCACGTCCGAGCGATATGGCATCCTCCAGAACAACGAACTGGAAGACGTCATCCTCAACGGCCTGAAGGGACGCAACCTCCAGCCCACCGAAACCGAAGGCATCGTCGCTTCGCACGGCTCCCGTGTGCACGTCCGCTATGACTTCCGTGACGAGGCTTTCGAGGTGCCCACCAGCAAGCGTGGAGACATCATCTGCCTCCGCCTCATCACGCACAACTCGTTCAACGGCTCGTCTCCTGCGTCCGTGTCCGTCGGTGCCGTGCGTCTCGTATGCACGAATGGCATGACGTCCTTCAGCGAAGAACTCACGCTCACCAGCAAGCACAACAGCAGTATCCGTCCTGAGTTCGCCCTTGGCGTGCTCGACAGTGCCATCCTCCAGTGGGATGCCCTCAAGCGTCAGACCACCACTCTGGCCAGTAAGCGGATTACGGATACGCAGGGATTCAACGCCATCGAGAACATCGTCGGGCGTGGTCTTATCGGCGAACACGTAGGCAAGCGTGTGCTTGAACGCTGGAAGTCTCCTTCCTTCGAGCACGACTCCGAGCGTACGATGTGGAACCTGTACAATGCGTTCACGGAAGTGTTCACGCATGACGCCAGCATCCACAAATACGAATCCAACGAGCGTAAGTCTGGCCGTATCCTGAGTGCCCTGTACACTGCTTCCGAGCACGAAGACTCTGGCATCAGGTTGCTGGACAGCATCGACCAAGCCTACAACTAATGGCCGTTCGCTCCAATCGTCCCGCCACTGAACAGGTCAATGCCGACCTGTCCGCCGACCTCATCCGTCGGCGTCAGTGGCAGGCGGTCAGGTTCCTGCACTATGCGTGCAAGGACTTGGACTGCGTATCGGACAAGAATCTCGCCACTCGAATCAAAGCAAAGATTCAGATTGCAATCGACGAACTCGACCTGAACATCCGAACGAACAACCATGAGTCATCTCAAGAATCTATCTGAGTGTGAGGCCAGCCTCACGCTTCACAGGGTCACGCTACGGCCTGACCTCAGCGAAGAAGAGTATCGCTCTCTCGACGCCATCAACCAGTCATACCTCAAGCGTGTCCACACGCACGGCGTAGCACACGCCGAGGCCGACAAGCACAGCAAGGTGCAGAAGTCCAAGGCTCTCCTCATCGGTAGCCTGTACCACTGCCTCACGCTGGAGCCTGATGAAGTCCACAAGCGTTACCTCCGTGCTCCTAATGTGGATAGACGCACCAAGTACGGCAAAGAGGTGCACGCCGAGTTCGAGCAATCATCCAATGGCCTTGAGGTCGTCAAGGGTGATGACTGGGACGTGGCCGAGGCTATGTCCAAGTCTGCTTTTGAAATCGTCAAGTCACGCTTCGACAGGCCTGAAGTCATGTACGAGATTGCCTTCACTGGCGTCGCCAAGGTTGATTACAAATGGGAGGGCAAATTGTACTCCTTCCCTTTCAACCTCAAAGGCAAACTCGACCTGCTCACCAAGCCTTGGAAATCAAAGGAGGAACAGGAGATTGAAATCCTCGACCTGAAATCCATGGCCAGCCTGTCCGACAGCGACGTTATTGCGTCCGCACGTGGCAGTTGCTGGGGCATCCAGTCTGCCTTCTACAGCGACTGCGTGCGTGAGGCGTTGGGCACCATGCCCAAGTTCACCTACGTATGCTCCGAGAAGGAAGAGCCCAACCTGAGCCGTGAGTTCGTCGTCGCACCCGAGATGATTGAGCGTGGACGTCATATGTACCTGCGTTCGCTTGTGCAAATCTCCGAGTGGAAAAGGAACGGAAAGCCCATGGACTACCGCTATGTCGGAGTCACGGAACTCAATGCCTGAAGACTTCCCATTCAAGGGCGTCTGGATACCTGCCAAGGTGTTCAGGGACTCAAGGCTCACGCAGTCTGACAAGTTCCTGTGGTCTATCGTGCACATCCTGTCCAATGCCAAGGGCTGTTTCGCCACCCGTGAGACGCTCGCCAACTACCTCGATATGTCCGAGAGGAATGTCCAGTATGGCATCGGCAGGTTAGTGGAATGTGGATACGTCAGGCGTGCCAAGGATGGCACCATCTGGGATATCCTAACGCTCGCCCTTGAGGGTGAAGCCGATTGCACCCAAGGGGTGAAAGAAATTTCGCTTGAGGGGTGCAAAGAATTTCACCCATATGGATACAAGGATATGGATAAGAAAGATAAACGGGCGGAGCCCGAACTGGACGATTCCTTTATCCGTTCAAACGAGAGCCTTAGTGCCGTCTGGGACAGTTACATGAAGTGGCGTAAGTCCAACCGCAAGCCAGCCAACGTAGCCTACGTCAATCGCTGGAACGAGGAACTCAGGGAGTGGGGCGTCGCCGATGCCGTCTCCGCAGTCACCACGTCCCTGCTCAACGGCTACCAAGGCATCTTCAGACCCAAGACCAAGGGAGCCTTCCAGCAGTACATCAACAAACAAGCCAAGAGCACCGATGACCACGCCAAAGGATTCTAACGCACCCCTGTGCCGTAACTTCAACTGCAACAACACGTGCCACGTGCGTGAGTTTGGTGAGGACGGCATAGCCATCTACGAGACGCTGTGCACGCCCTGCATGGTGCACTGGAACAAGATGGTCCTGTCCGTCGGTATGCCCAAGGAGCCCAAGCCAGAGACTCCCATGCCTGCCCTATTCGAGGACACCGAGCCTGAGCGTATCGGAGAGCCTTTGGGCCAGTTCGCCGTCGCATGGCAACCCAGTGGCAAGGGCCTGCTTATCCATGGCTCCACACGTAAGGGGAAAACACGTACGGCTTGGTACATCGCCAACAGGCTTTGGAAGACCGACAGGTACAAGAACAAGTATCTGTTCCTCACCATGTTCGAACTCGAAGCACGCATCGCATCGTCGTGGGGCAACAGCACATGGGACAAGACCATGCTCCACATGACCAACGTGCCTCTTCTGTTCCTCGACGACCTCGGCAAGGAGAAGATGACTGACCGCATGGCCTCATGCCTCTTTGCCCTCGTTGACCAGCGTACGATGCACCAGCGTCCTACCATCATCACGACTAACCTCACGGGCGAGACCCTGCTGGAGCGATTCCATGACAAGGAGACTGGGGCGGCCTTTGTCGCACGACTCAAAGACCCAGACCTCTTCCAGCGTGTCGCCGCAAAATGAACGAAGTCGAAAAACTCCAAGCAGAAATCGCCACCCTCAAGGCCGAGGTCGAGCGTCTGAATCACAAGGTCAACTACTACAGGATTGAAGCCGAGTGCGACCATGGTCGCTGGTTGCGATGCCTTGAGGAACTGGAGCAACTGCGTAAGCAGAAATGAAACATCCCAAACAGGTCGGTATGTCCTGCAAGAATACCCGATTCATAAAATCTGGATTAACCGAATCTGAAAAAATCTACGTCGCACAGGCGTCCGAGCAGATACGCCTTATGTGGGAAGACCTGTTCTCCCGCAACAAATGGACGCCACAAGAAATTCCTAAAAAAGTTATTGCATCGAAGAAGACCAACACCAGATTACCCACCAACAACCAATGAAATCAGCCAAGAACATCACCAAGTTCACGGAGGATGACGAGCCCTACAACGGCTACAGCAACTTCACAACGTGGAGCGTCGCCAACTACGTCCAGAATGACGAACACCTCTATGACCTCTGCAAGTCTTTCTACCAAGACGGCTACACATCGTGGGGAGCCATGACGTGCAAACTCAAGGAGTTCGGCCCCAAGTGGCAGTCCATCAATAACCCCAATGAAGTCCGCTGGGGCGACAGCCGAATCAAATCGAAGGAGATGACGGAACTCCTCAACTCACTTTTCTCCACCACCAATGAAACCAAGCCCAACCGAAACAAACGATAAGTCGCACCGACTCGTCTGGATTAAGGTGACCAAGGAGCAGGCAAACGAACTGGACAGCATCGCAGGACAATGGGAACTTACCCGTGCGTCGCTCTGCCGTCTCATCGTCTCCTCTTTCCTCAGGAACCCTGAATCCTCACTCACTGTCCGCAAGGATATCTCCAATCTCACCCACACCAAATGAGCACAAACAACATCACACCTGAGTTCGCATCCGCATACGTCAAGGCCGTCGCTAAGACCCGTGACGTGGTAGCAGACGCCGAGAACAGTTTCCACAAGAATTCCTACGCCACGCTGTCGGCACACATCTCGGCGACGAAGCACATCTTCGCCCAGCATGACCTTGCCATCGTGCAGTTCCCTTTCGGGGACTCCAAGCAGGTCGGAGTGAACACCATGGTCATCCACAAGGATGGCGGATACATCCAGAACTACATCACGCTCCCCGTCGCCGATGGCGTCAAGGGTCAGGACGTAGGCTCGCTTGTCTCCTATTTGAGGAGGTACGCCATCGCTGGCGTGGCGAATCTGGCCACGGCGGATGATGACGGAGAAGCCGACAGGCAGGCTCACGAACAGCCCATGAAGCAGGTCAACATGAACCACTTCCAGCGTGAGCAGAAGGCGATTGAGAAGGCGTATGAGAAAATCAACGACAACGCCGAAATCAAGAAGCCCATCTCTGGAAACCCTGACCTGTCCATCGTGCTCCACTTCGGCAAGAACAAGGGCAAGACGCTCGGCGAACTGCCCAAGAACTCGCTCGACTGGTACATCAAGGAGTTCCAAGCCAAGCCCTACAATGGCAAGTTGAGCCCTCAGGACGTGGCTCTGCGTGAAGCCCTTGACAGGCTCGCCCAAGGCAACACCAAGCCTGAAGCGGACACCAGCGACGACGTTCCGTTCTAACCCTTAGGCCTCATCGTTCAACGGATAGGACAGGCGTTTCCTAAACGCTTAATCTAGGTTCGATTCCTAGTGGGGCCAGATTCGGAGAGACTCATGTCTCTCCTTTTTTGTGCCTGTCGGGCTGGGCTATCGTACAACCAGAACGACGCCCATTTAACCTTGCGGACCCGTGACACGCACAGGCTCATCTTTGCCATCCTGCTGGCTGGTCAAGCGACTTTTAACGCATTTGTGATGCTGGTATGCCTCTATGAGGAAAAGCACGGCACCGAGCCCAATGAGGACGCCTACGCCAATCTTGAACCAAAGGGATTCAACCACGTCTTGAATGATGAATGGGCATGCGAAAAAGAACGCCGACGTGGCCATCAGGGTGAGCCCGTTCTTCTTGCTCATGCCGAGGACGCTGGAGCCTATGAGCAACAGCACGCCACCGATTGCGAACCATGAGCCAAGGGTGAAGCACTGTGCCCTGAGTTCCGAGAACGCCTGCTCCTTGCGGATGGCTTCGTTCTCTTCCTTTAGGGACTGGTTCTCTAACTGCACCATGTCCACCATCGTCCACAGTTCGTTGGTATCTTCCTCCACCTTGCTAGCCTTGTCTTCGGCCTTCTTAAGTTCCTTGGTGTTACCGAGCGTGACCTTAAATGCATCCACCTGTTTCTGGGTGGGTGGCTTCACGCCGTCGAGCCTGACGATGGTCAGGTCAACCAACTTAGAATGAGGAGGCGTCACGCCTTCCTTGGCTACCTTAAGGGCGGCGGATGCCTCCGACGCCTCATGCTCGATGCGTGCGATGTACTTATCTTTCTCTGGATTGTCCACGACCTTGATTACCTCCTGAGGAGGCTTGGTCGTACAGCCAATCAGAAGATAAGCGACAGCAAGAATCCAATAACCAGACCGATGCTGAAGTAACGGATGGTTTGGTGTTCCCATAGGTAGTTAGCGACTTCTTTGATTTTTTCCATGGCTTATGCGATTGATGGTTCGAATTAAAAGGGACACTAGTTCCTGCGATGCGGAACCGCAACATGAATAGATGATGGCTTCGTAGATAGGCTCAACCCTGCCATGCACGGCGAAGTAGCAAAGCACGCCGATGATTCCACCAGCGATGATTCGCTTTACCCACATCCACCAGTGAACGTCTTCATTGGTCAGCAACAGCCTGCATAGGGCACCAGCCGCCCCAAGCATGGCCACAATCCAGCCACCCTTCTTCAGGTCTTCGGCTGTCTGTAGCAGGTCTGGGTCTGGAGCACTCATGCATGAGGACCTCCGTATGGTTCAGTCGGGTCGGCTCGGTCAGGCCTGTAATCAGGACGATTTTGATTGAGGTAGTAACTTACAGTTGACCTAGACATGCCTATGGCACGTGCGATTTCACGCTGAGAATGTCCAGAGTTCGCCATCTGGATTATCAATTGAACAGTTTCTTGAGGAATCCTTGGGCGACTTGTTTCTGGATTTACCACACGCTCTACATCTGAGTAATGCTCAGGAACCCTTCTTGGAAAATCAACGCCCTGATTTCTCAATCTGGATTCAGACCTACGTATGTGAGGGACTGGCAATTCATGCTTCTGAGAGGCCTCCTCAATGGGCATCTGGTTTTGGTGTATGTCGTAGAGTGCCCTTCTCATCTTTCCAACCTTGTCGTAGTTCTTGCCGACGTTATCTAGCCACCTGAGAAGTTCTGGGTTGGCCTGAGGCCTACCGCCTTCATCGACGCCACCGACCATCATGTTCGGGATGCCAGCGATGACCTTACGCCTGAACTCATTACGCTGGGCGTCGGTCTGGAACTCTGGGGCGAACCTCATCACAGTGGTGCCGTTTGAGTTCATCAACTTCATGACCTTGGCCATGTTCTCCGAGGTGGGCTCAAGGCCGAACTGGAGTTTGGTAATCAGTTTCATCGGCAGGCTGGACATGTGTTCTGGAATTTGTTTCCAAGACTTTGCCGCCCCGTTCGAGATGGTGTGTGAAAATCCGCTGGTCACATCGACCTTATCACCAAGCCTCCTAAAGACCTTGGAACGTTCTCCCCTTCCAATCTCTCCGTCTGCTGGATTAAACGTGGTCGAATCATCGACGCTGATGTTGGTAGCGTATTTGTATGGCTCGGCTCCGCTGTTCAAGAGTGCCTCTGCCCTAGTGTCCTGAGTGGTCATTAGGTGATGCTCAAGCCTGACTCCTAGGCCGTATCCAGAGAACACGTAACCTCCCGCTGGCTTCCACTCTGCGATGAACTTCGAGATGTATGGCAACGAGCCGAGATACTTCGAGTGATACAGCATGGCTTCTCTAGCCTGTGCTGGATTGTCCGTCTCAAGAATCAGTTTGGAAGTCTTGGGGTCGATGATGCGGAACTTATCTCCAGCAATCTCAAGCACAGGCCTTTCGAAGGAGTCGGTGGACAGTTTCTGCAACGACTTGATGTTCTGGCCAGTGTAATTGAGTTTGAGGTACCAGAGTGGCAGGCCGTAATTGCCAACGTAGCCAGAGGCCTTCTGGGATTCGACATACATGTAAACGGATTCTGGGTTGGCGGCTATGCCGTCAATCATCCTCTGGTAGTCGGTCTTATCACCGCTGACCACGTTTCCGTAGTTGCCCTGCCAGAATCCAGTTCCGCCCTTCCTGTATGCCAATGGCTTTCCGTCCAGTCCTACGAGTGCATTGCCTCCGTCTGGTCGGAAGTATTCCGATAGTTGGTGGTTCCACCTGAACAGCCTAGTGCCATCTCCAGCGACGATGGCCGACATGGTTGGCTCATCTCCAGCGACAGCCCTTTGCAGGCTGGCCGTGGAAATCATGCTACTGTCTCCTAGGCTATGGACTTCTTCGGCTTCAGCCATGGCGTGAACCATGTGCTGTGCGAGGTTGGCGTTGATTCCGTTATGCTCGAACCTTGAGCCATTCATCATGGGCTCAAGTTCCAAGTCTCCTACGAGCGAAAGCCTTTCGAACAGGCCACCATGGAGTTGCTTGAACCTCTGCTCTGGAAGAAGCCTGAGTGCCTTGAGCGTCTGTGTGAATTTGCCGTTTTCGATTCCAACCTGAGTAATCGCACGCTTTCTGTTGCCGAGAACGAACGAAAGCCTTGGTGCGGAATCCCATCCACGTACGAAGTGATGCCTAGCGTCAGTCATCGCAATCTGCCTGTATCCAGAATTGGCCGCACGAAGCACAGTTCCCTGAAGGGAGATTGGCCTGTAGATGTCCTCTATGCCGAACGGCTGAGTGGTGATGATGTTCGGGTCGTTCTTGCCTTCAGGGTTTGATGCGACTGGAAGTTTGGAACGCAGTTCAGCAACCCTGTCTTTTAGTTGACCGATACGCTTCGGAGTGTCGCCTACCTTGTGCTGTACGGCAAACAAGGCATGGAAATCCATGAGCAACTGAGACAGTCCGTTGTTGGCGGTAGGTGACCTCATCCTGTAACGAATGGTCCTTCCAGACGAAATCTCCTTATTAAGGTCCCTAAGGTTTACCCTCGTCTGGCGTCCCCTCGTATCTCCATCAAGTTCGTACCTGAAGTGATATGCATCGCTCATCGCATCTGCATCGAAGAAATCGAATGCGTATGGAGAGATTCCAGTGATGGAAGATTTAGCAATCTGGTCTATCTGGCCGGGACTTTGCCAGAATCCCTCGGTCCTATCCAGCGTGCTGTTGACGATGAAGTTCGGATTTTCCGACTGCAACCTCTTGAGCATGTTGGAGAACGACTTGAGTGCCTTCAATTTGGACAGGCGTGTTCCCTCGTTGTTGTAATTGAACGCAGGGTCGTTTCTCATCCATGCGGCGATTGCCTTATCGACACGCTCAATGAGCCTTTCGGCCATCGCATCGAAGTCGAAATTGGGAGGCCTAGTCGAAGCAAACGCATCGTTCATCTCAGAGGCGGACATGTGTGCCTGCTCATCCATTTGTGCGAACTGCAACATCAGGACGGATGGGGTAAGTCCAGAATTCTGACCAGCGTGGGTAAGGTCAACGAGTGAGTCGTCGAACTTCCTCATGTCTAGGATTCCGAATTGTCCAGAATTGATTTCGTAAAGAGCGTTCCTTATCGATTTAAACGCAGCAAAGGTAAGACCACGGACGAGCACGCCATTGTTTTCATCGACGTGGATTCCCTTCTTCCATTCGTAGTAAGGAATTTCAGTAACGCCAAGTTGCTCCGCCTGCTCTGGGCTAAGTTTCACTGTGCCAGACGTAGGTGCAAGTGGAAGGTTTTCCACGTTGTCGTTCATCTTGATGAAGTCCCTATAGATGAGGTGACGCTCGAATTGACTAGTTGCGTCAAAAATCTCTCTGCTCATCAGGTACTGCAACTGCCTGTTGATTGGATTCCCCCTGCCTTTGATAACGTTGATTGCCTCCTGTACGGAGGTCAGCGTGTCTTGCATACTTTGCTCCAGTGATTTGATTTCTGCTTCGGCGGCGGTTAAGTCAGAAACGCCCCTCAGTGCCTCCGCCTGTTCAATCGTATCTGGAAGTGCATAGGCAGGGCTAACTGGGTCGCCGAACGACTTGTACTGGAATGTGTCGGACTGGATTTCCTCAATCAGGTAAGTAGGTTCGATTTCTTTTTTGATTCCAGTGACGGCATCAGTGTCATCGAACAATTGCGTTCCTTCGCCGAGAACCTGAGGTCCGTGAGATGCGAGCATGACGCCAGCGGTAGCCCTGATGTGACCCAACTGGAACGTACCCTGCATGTTGGTGCCGTAGTGGCCAGCGTTACCCATCCTGCCACCATGGTGCTTATTCCATCCAGACCTGACGACCCTGACACGCTCGGTGGCTAGGATGATGGAGTTGATTCTTTCAGCGTCCTGAGCGTTGGTCGCCTCAAGGGACCTCTTCTTCAGAATCTGAGTAAACCTATCAAACTCCTTTTCCATTCGGTCAGACCAGAGTTCGGTAAGCCAGATACTGCTGGTATAGGCACCACGATAGGTCGCATAGCCCTCATGTGCAGAACCATTGGCAGTGATGACGCCTTGTTGCCACAGGTTGCGTTGCGACGGGGTGATTTCTGCTATGCTCTGAACGCCTTGGGTGTTGTTCGTGTAATTTCCTTCGAGGACTCCAAACTCGTTGTTGTGGGGGAAATCCATGTACCCATTGCTGACGTCAGAGTATCCCCAATTCCATGGGTCTTTAACTCCGATGTCCCCCAGTGCGGACTTGGTGATACCACTTGCCTCTGCGAGTTTTGCGTCAATCGCCGCCCTGACGATAAGTTCTAATTGTGCTGGCCTGATGAGCCTGCTCGTACCTCCGACATACTCGGCTGGACTATCTTGAGTGAAGCCCTTCTGTGCCCGATTCATCACTGCGTCGAGTTTGGACTGAAGTGAATCTTCCTTGCTGAACATGTTCGGCATTCCGAAGACATCCACAAGTTCATCGAGCGTCTTTCCGATTGCAGATTCTACGGCGTTGGCACGTGCGACACCCTCTTCTCCAGAGTTCCTCAGTGTATCAATGTGCGTAAGGATAAGCCTGATGTTCTCGGTGTGAATTTCAACGGCCTGCTTTTCCTTGCCTTCGGCATTAAAGATGAACGGATAAAGGAACTCTCCATTGTTGCCACGCTTTGCTCCGTCCTTTCCAGTAATTCCGAGCAGGTATGAACTGTCCGTAATCGGACCACCTTTATCCTGTCTGAAGTTCCTAGGATAGACAGTGTAAAGGAACTCTGCGAGTTCCAGCCTGCTAATCTGCCTGCTGGCGTTGTCGGCCAGAAGGAACATAAGGCCAGTCATTCTTACCTCATCCTTAGACACGCCGTTTTCCTTGATGAACTTGGCCCACTCAGTTCCAGTAAGTGTGTCTGGGTAGAGGTTCTTGCCAGTCCTCATCTTACCATAGGCGATGACGGACATCAGTTTGGAGGAGAATTCTACCCTGCCCTGACCGACGCCGAAGTTAATCTTACGCCTAAGCATGCCTTCAATTTCCTTTGGCGTATGCGGGTCGCCAATCATCATGTTTGGCCTAGAAACGTTGATAACGTCAGCCTGCAAGGAATCCCTTACGGACAGTTGGGCACTGAGTGCCTCGGCCTGTTCTTTTGTGAGGGAAAGGTCCAAGTCTCCTACAGTGTATTCCTTTGAATTGGAATAACTCAACTCATAGCCCCTATGGTCCTCACGGACAGACCTGATAATCTGCCTCCTCCTCACTGGTGCGTGATGGTCTTTTGTTCCAGCGTCGGTATTGACGGAGAACCTTCCAGTTTCGTTGGTCAGGGTTTCGATAGCCCTAGCCATCTCGGCCTTACTGGTGCTGATGGTGTACTTGGCCTTTAGTGCTTCAGCCTCGGAAAGCGTCCTTACGGACGTTACCTTTCTGGCGGTGATTACTCTTCCAGTGCTCTGGTCGATACCGCTTGGGATGTCATAGCCAACCAAGTAACTGACGATTTTCTTACCCTCACGCTTGGGGACAATCGACACGTTTGAAGTCTCGGCGTTATCCCATGCGAACTCGGCAAGTTCTGGCCTATTGGGGAACAGGGCTTCGATTACGGCACGCTTGTCGCCGTTCATGGCGAGTTGGCGTTCCAAGTCTGGCATGAGATATCCGTGGTCTTTGGTTACGGCCATCTGTGCCAACTTCTCGATGTCTCCAGCCAAATGCGGAAGATTCTCGAAGAGGAAGTCATTGGCCTCCCTCAGTTCTGCCTGATTCTTGCCACGTCCAAGAGTTCCAGTCGAGGAACTCTGATTGGAAGCATCCTTGACGTGACGTTCGAGTGCTTGGTGGACGGAACCAAATATGCCCCTAGTGCTGATTGCACTGCCACTGCCACCAGCCTCACGTGCCTTCTCTCCCATGAGATGTCTGGCGAACTCCGTGTCGCCGTCGTAGATGGAGTAGGAAAGCGTAGAACTGAACCTGTTGTAGTCGAAGTGACCACCAGTGTACATGTCCTTGTAGAACCTGAGCACGCCCTGCTTCTCTAGCAGGAACGTGTAAATGTGAGCCTTGATGTCCTCTGCGGTTGCGTTTGCTGGAATCGTAAGCGTGATGTAGTTGTCGGTAGAAGAGTCCCTGACAAGTGCCATGGCCGTCATGACATCAATCTGGTTGTTGTGGTCCGCCGTACCGCTTGCAATCCTCTCAAGTGCGTCATGGTAAATCTGACCATACAATCCACTGACGCTCATGAGTTTCTGGTTCACGTCCCTTATCTCATGGACGCCAGACATGAGTTTCCTAGCCTTCTTAAGTGCCTCGATACGCCAGCCACCTCCGTAGATGTCGGTCAGCCTCGCAATCTTTGCGGCGGCTTCGCTGTTCAGGTGCTTAACGTTCTGACCGAACAACTTTGGGTCGGTGTGGGAAATGAGGCCGTCCGAGTAAGAGTATCCAAGTGCCTCTTCAAGGTTTACGCCGATTGCATGGGTTCCCCATCCGCTTCGGGTAGAGAGACTGCTGAAGTTCTTGTATCCGAGGACGTCTCCAGAGATGTTAATAACGATTCGTCCGTCTTCCAGCCTCTTGAATGCGAAGCCCATGGATGCCTTTTCTCCATACGGAGAGATTTCACCATGCTTGAAAGTTGCGTCCGAGTATGGAAGTGCACCGCTGAAGTCTCGGCTGATTGGGGACATGAATCCGCCAAGTCCGATAGACCTGATGCCGTAGTCCATGAAGTAGCCCTTTTGGCCTTCTAGGCCAGTCTCTCCAGCGGAGATAATCTGACCCTTGCCTAGGAGCCTCCTGCCATAAGTGGCCGTCCTAGCAGGCTGAAGACCAATCTTTCCACTATTCGCCTTCCTAGCCTCCCTGATGACCATATCGACCAAATGCTTCCTAGCGAAAGCCCTAGACACGGACACGGCCTTCTTCGGGAGGAAGATGCTTCCGTTCTTCATGGCCACGTCGGCATTTGCGTTGGACTGAAGTAGTTGAATGTCTCCAAGATTAACGTCACTGAGCAACATCTGCCCGAAGGTCATTCCAGCAACTTCCCTTACGCCAAGATAGACTGGAGAGTTGTTTGCGTAATGGCCAGTTGCGTTGAGGCTATGCTGACGCTTGAGGGGCTCGCTGTTTCCATCTAGCACCATCTTTCTGGCCGCACCTAGGGCTCCGTTATCAACGGATGCCCATCCTTCTTGGGCAGTCCTGACGGACATCCTGAACAATGCCTGAACAGACGGGCCAGAATCCATTCCATTCCTAGTTGGCTCGGTAAGGTCATACCTTTTTTCACCCCTAGTGACTTCATACGCTGGGAACTTGTCCATCTCCCTGAGTCCGAGGAGGAACCTAGCAAATCCTAATGCATTGTCTTCACGAAGCAACATGCTGACGGCGTTGACGTATGGCCTTTCCGCTTCTGGGCTCTTACGCTGGATTGGGTCGGCGATTTTCTCGCTCACTCCCTGCTCCCACTGAATAGCACCACGCTTGATGTACTCACGCATCTGCTCACGCATCTGCTCCTTGAAGTTTGGAAGGATTGCTTCCATGGCTGGGTAGGTTCCCAGCGTTTCAATTGCCGCCATGCCCTGCATGCCAGCGATGTTAGAATCCAACAGCATGTTGGAATTAACATCCGAGCACATTTCTGAAATAATCACCCTCTGGGAAGGTTCGAGGGACGTAAGGAAACTTACGATTCTGTTTTCGTACTCTGGGTCAAGCGTACCGCTTTCTGGAATGTTTACTTCCTTGTTTGCGTCGGCGAGAAGGCTTTCGAATTCGGCCCTCTGCGTGACGCTGAGGATGTCAGACTTCTGGAGTTTGCCGTCCTTGTAGAATACGGAACTCTTAGCAAAAGCCTTGGATAGAATCGGAACCATTCCCAGTGCATACGTGCTCATGGAAACCCTGACCTGACCTCCGCCGATTTCCACTGGGTAAACGTTGCTTCCGTTGTAATGGGTTTGCTGAAGCAATTCTATCAGTTCTGGGGAACTTTGAATGGCAAGTGCCAGAGTCTGCGGAGTAATTCCACGCCTTCCAGCCAACTGATAAAGGGCCGAATGCATGGCATGAACGCCAGTGTAGGCGTACATGTTGTCCTGCCTAAGTGTAATAGTTACCTCTACTGGGTCAGTTGGGGTGGCGATTCCGTTCCCGATGAGACTGTTAAGTGCGATGTGGATGTCTCCAGCACGCATGACTGTCCTCATGTTTGGACCGCTTTCGGTGGTGATTTCTCCGTTGAAAATGAAAGCCCTCTCTAGGTCGGCAGTGACGCTTGTCATGACTACATCCTTCAACGCCTTGAGGGACTTATCTACGTTGAACTTAGAACTGTGAGGGCCCTGAGGGTCTGCGATGTAGGGGACAGTTACGACGTCAGTGTGAGCCGTGCTGGCATCCAGAACGTTCTCATTGACTGATTCAATTACCAAAGCCCCGTTCTTGTCCAAGTATCCCTTCGCACTGTAAGCCTTTGCCGAGGAGCCTTGGACGTCCGTGTATGCACTCTGGGATGCGTTGTACGGAACCAGAAGCGTGTTTCTCCTCTGCCAAGCCTCAGTGATTTCGGTCAGGGTTCCATGAAGGCCTTTCAGAATTCCGATAGTCCTTTCCCTTTCCTTTTCAACCATCTCGAACATCTCCAACTTTCCTTCAGTGCCTTCTGGAATCCTTCCCACGATGTTCTTGGAACGCTCAAACGCTTCGTCGGCGGTATTGTTGAGTTGTTTAATCAACATCATGAGCCCTTCGTGTGCCGTATCCAAGGACTTGAGTGCACCCACTCCGTGGCCAAGCATGTTCGTGCCAGTGAAGGCTTCGTTGTGGTAAATTGCGTAGTACGGATTTCCTAGCCTTGCCCCATCAATCTCAATTCCCATGCCACTGCTGAGTTGGCCATTTTCGTCGTACTGTGGCTTGTACCAGTTGAGAGGGATTCCCCTTTCGAAATCTGAGGCTGGGCCTCCAGAGTAATTAAATACCTTGTTGGCAGTAAGGCCGATGGTCGGTACGACGAGGAGGTTCGTTCCGAACATGGCAGAGTCGGCCAAGGAGCCAGAGGTCCTGAAGGCGTCGCCAAGCAGGATGCTTGGTCCAAACGGACCAATCCTTCCCTTGTTCTGGTCGGTTACGTCGCCTTCGCCTAGAAGGTCCCTGAATGCCTCCATCTGTGGCTGGCTTCCGAGTTCCTCGTTCTTAATAGCCCTGAGTCCGAATGGGTCTAGTTTTACAGTCCTAATCGACTCTGGCTCATACCTAGTTCCAACAAGAAGGGCTTCGTCGATGAGGGAGAACTTCAACTGGTCGTCGATTTCATCAATCTTGGACATGAAGTGCTGGAAGAACGGCTTAATCCTTAGGCACCTCTGTGCGTAAAGTTCGTTAAGCCTGTCTATCCTGCGTTCATTAGTGGACCTGTCTGGGTACTGGTCGAATACGGCGTGCAGTTCGGTGACTGGGATTTCGATGTACTTCTTGTCTTTTGGCCAAGTCCCGTCGGCCTTCTTCTTGGCTACCCAAGCGTCCCACAATTCAATTGGGATAAAGTCTGGCCTTACTGGTTCAAAGGTAATTTTACCCCTGACCGCCTTGAACATGCCGAACTTCTGGAACCCGTCGTCGTCGTATTTTGCAAAAGCATCTGGATTGATTCCGATGGCCTGCAAAGTTCTAGGAAGTTGCTTGTCGTAGTTGTCTCCCCACTTCCTTTTGAGTGCCTGCGTGAGCATCTCTGGCGTCGGGTTAGAGTCCTGCACCGCTTTGCTAAGTCGCTCACGACCAAACCCAGAACCATACGAAAACTCAGTTGCGACGAACTGGTGGTTGATTGCCAAGACATTGGCAAGTTCCTCACGGGTAAAGGTGACACCAGCGAAGTTGCTCTGAATGATGCCAATGTTGGCCATCCTGATGCCGTCATTGGACACGCCAAACTTGGCTAAGACAGTGCCGATTTCTTCGGCGTTGATGTGTTCTGGGAAGTCTTCCCTGTAAACTGCGTCAACGGCTTCGGATGGGGTCCTAAGTTCATTCTCTAGCACAACAGTTCCGTCAACAAGCCTTGCAAGTTCCTCCAGAGAAATGGAGTTCTGCATGTTTTCCGAAAGGCCGTTTGCGATTGCGAGCCTAGTGTCTGAACCATCGCCGAAGTTGGTATTAATCGGAGAGAAGAGGCCACGATTTCCATACCTAGTTTCGACGACGCCCTCATTCCTTCCCTCGCTCATCTTCTTGTTTTCGATGATGCCAGTCTTGTAAACCAGTCTGGCCTTTCCGTCGATGACCTCCCAGCCCCTAGCGGAGAAGACATACCTACCAAGCCTCCTCAGTTCGGCCTGAGTTCCTTCAAGGTAATAAGAAATGGTGGACAGGCGTGCGATACGCCTAAGTGCTTCAAGTCTTCCGTCTCCAGCGGTGGTGGTGACTTCCTTGCCCATGCCGAGTCCGCCAATCATCATGTTGGACACCCTTGGAACCTGACCACGCTTGAACATCAAGCCTAGGTCGGTAAGGGAGTTTGCCTTTCCGATGGTGCCGATAGACCCAGAGTATCCATCCGCAGGCCGTTCTGCATTAAGTTGCTCCTGAGTCATCTTGCGACGCTCGGCAGTCTCATAAGCCTGCTTCTCGTTGGTCTGGCCGTAGTACTGCATCAGGCCAAGCGATTCAGCCAAATCCCTAATCTTGTTGGCGTTGAACGCAGGCCCGTTGGTATTGCGATACTTGAACGAGTCAGTGACCCTGACCACATCAAGCATGAGGTCGAGATACCTAGCATGGTGCGAAAGGTATTCAAAGGCTAGGGACGAAACATCCCTGCCCATGGTGGAATGAAGGGATGCGATGATTCCGTTACGCTTGGTAAGTAGGCTCTCCGATGGGCCGACAAGAAGGGTGCGTGCGGTATCTGGATGCATGAGTCCAGACTTCACTGAATCGCTTAGGACCTGAGCCTGCTTGCTGAGTTCGAGCAGTCCCCTGCTCATGTCGGCAATCTTGCCATACTCCTTTGTCCCAGCACCGAATTCGAATGCGAGCCTTTCAAAGGACATGGCATCCGCCTCGAACAGCCTGATGGCGTTCGGAAGTGCAAGTTCGCCTACCCTCTGTGCGAGAGGGCTGTCTAGGAGTTCTACGAGATGCTTTTCAATCTCCTGCTCGCTCAGTTCAAGGGCTTTTGCGATTTCGGCGTCAGCGACGCCAGCCTCCATGGCCTTCGCCACTTCAAGGTTGATGGCTTCCCCGCCCTTGCCCTTCGCTTCGATAAGAGGGCCGTAGAACGGACCGCCAAGACCCATCATGTTTCGGATGAGGTACTTGTAGAGGCCACGCTTGTACTGGGCACTTTCAGAGATGTCAGCGGTCTGCGTCCAAGCCTCAGCCCTCTGGATGGCGTGCTGGATTTCATGGATTAGGGAACTGAGCACGCTCTCGGAGCGAACGTTATCTGGGATGATGACGCTATCGGCGTCGAGGCCGTTCGCTTCACGTACGGCACCAGAAATAAGCCTGTCGATACCAAGAACGATGTGGTCCCTGTTCGGGAAGTACCCAGCACCAAAGCCTTCGACGAAGGAAACCCTGACGTTTCTAAGGCGTGGGTAGTGCTTGTAGAGCAGGTCGTGCTTAAGGATGTCCCCGAGTTCAACGCTTGGGATTTTCCTGATAGCGTTTCCGATGGCCACTTCGTCCTTGTTGAGGGAGGCTTGCTGGTACTCCTTGATGAAGTTTTCGAACCCAGAAGAAGGTGAGTCTAGGTCGTTGATGAACGGAAGCAGATGAATCTTTTCGTCAACAGCACCGAGCAGAAGGCTTGCACCCTTGTCGCTGAATTCAAACGCCTTGTACATCTTTCCGTTCTCGGCGAAGACCATCCTGAGCATGCCAGCGGACTCCATCATGCGTTCGTTGGCGTCAAGGGAAGCCCTGAATCCACCGACCATCATGTTGGTGCTACCAATCTCAATGACTGGGCTGGCTGGTTTGGACTTGTCGAATCCAGATTCTACCAGCATCTCGTTAATCTTGCTAGAGACGTCAGCCATGCTCTTCCTGAAGGCATCGGCCTTTCCAGCGGCGGTTCCGTCGGCGTCCATGTAGGCCTTTGAGAAACTACTGTAGCCAGCATCGACGATGGTAGGAACGCCCATGCGTTCGGAAAGGAGAAGGATTCTGGCCACGCCTTCATTTACCGAGCCAGCACCAAGGTACTTGGCATCGTAGAATCCATTAGAAATCATCAGGCTAGCACTTTCCTGCCTGTCTGCGTCACCCATGACCCTAAGGATGTCGTCTTCCATGAGACGCACGGCGTTCTTTCCGAATTCCGTGCCCATAATCATCTCTTCTCCTACGAGAATCTGAGACAGTGCCGTGGCGTACTGGAAGATTGCGTAGTCACGTGGCGTCGTAATTCCGTCCGTGAAAATGCTTGTAGCGATACGCCTGACAGCCCTGTAATCCTCAAATGGGTTGGTTCCATCACCAGCCTTTTGCATCAGGGCTGCAAACTTTTGTGGGTATTCCTTCCCGTACATGTATGCAAGCAGTTTGGAGAACTCTCCGTTCTTGACGTGCTTGTACAGGCTTCCGTTGGAAATCTGTCCGTTGCCTTCCCCGTGAAGGTAGGGCGAAAGGCCGTTAGCGGCCATGATAGCGTTGATAGAAACCTGAATTCCACGCCTAGAGGCCTTCATGCCTGAATACGGAGTGTTAGACCTAGACGCTAGGGTGTCGGTAGTCGCCTTGGCTCCAGCGAGAGAAGAGTATCCGCCAGCGGCAGTTACGTAAGTTACAGTAGGCTGAATGTTCTTTTGCTCGCCCTTGGTCGGGTCCATGTTTCCGCCAATCGAGAAGATTGCAAAGTCCTCAACGCCCATGAGGGCCCAAGCGGTCTGTGCGGACGCATTCGGTTCTCCAATGAAAACGACTTCGCCAGCAGAACGTGGGGAAACGTTTTCAACCATGCCATACTCAATTGCGTCTAAGTTTGAGCGTTCCTCCATGCCAGAGAGCCTGCCTCCGTCCTTTCTGGTCCTGTTTCCCATCTTGGTAACGTGATGGAATCCAGAGAATCCATTCATCATTACCTTGTCATAGGCCTTCCTGTAGGTGGTTATTCCTTTGCCGAGATTGATGTTGCTCGGTACGTTTCTAGACAGGACCTGCTCTAGTGCCGAAGAAACCTTAAGTACGCTTGGGTTTACGTAGAGGAACGTAGAGCCCATGGCCTGAATAACATAGGACGATTTGTTCTTTCCGCTGAACGAATTGATTATCCCGCTGAAGTGATTCGTTATTAAGGCGTGCTCCTGCTTGGTAAAGCCATGCGGATTAGTCCTTCTTCCGCTGACACCAAACATCATCTCTACTAGGCCAATCCTTTTTGTCGTAGCATCGTACTTCCAGTAATCAGTGAGAACATCTTCGATGTTACTGGAAGCCTCGTTTTCTAGGACATCCCTAAGCGTGGCGTCTGGGTTCGTCTTCTTCAGTTCTTCAAGTTCTCCAGTGAACCTCCTAAGTGAGGCCATTACGTTGGTGTTTCCGTAATACCTCAAGTCTCCATCGACATAGGCTAGCCTATTCGAGTCAACGGCCCCATCGCTAAAAGAGATAAGTTCCTGAAGTTTAACCTGAAGCATGGCCTTCAGGCTCTTTTCGACGTTCTTTGCCATGCCACCCTCAATCATGGACACTGGCAAAGTCAGGATGGTGCGACTATTCCTAGAGGAGGTTACTCCCTCTGAGTATCCACCATGAAGGACGGCCATTGGGCTCGCTACGATTTCGAAGTCCCCAATGAAAGGATAGTCGGCAATCAGCCTGCTGTCCTTCTTGAAGATGTCCTTCAGTGTAATTGACGCCTGCTGGTAGAACCAGTTTTCGTTTCGAGCCTGAGTGTTGCTGTTGAACTTGAAATTCTTGGCATCGGCCACGAAATTGTCCCAAGCGTCGTTTCCATCAAGTCGAACGTCCGCTTCGTAGTATCCGCCCTTGCCGACCATCATGTTGGCCGAAAGGCTAGTAACGTCAGCCAAAGAGGTCTTGATTTCCAAGTCGCCTTCTGGGGCTGGACCCTGCTCGGTTCCTACAAATCCACGGCCCTCCTCTTGAGGGATGCTCTTCATGTGACGCTCTGCGTAGGACTGAGCCTTGGCCAGAGTCTTGAACGAGCCTACGAGGGCACCGAACGGACTGAACAGGGATAGTTTTCCTCCGTTCTTCCTAATTTCGTAGCCAATGTGGTTAGACCAATAGGAACCATCCTGACCGACTGGGTATTCCACGAATCCACCAACCATCATGTTACGCCTTACGCCTTCGTATGCGTTGACGTGGTTGTATGGCAGGTTGCCTAGGTCGGTTCCAAATGTCTCTTGGAACACCGAGGTCTGCTTCTGCATGTTGGCGAGAAGTTCAAACCTGAGGGAGTGGAAAGGGTAGTTAGGGCCGTCGGCGTTGCCAGCATAGCCAGACTTAGGTGCGTTGATGAAGGATTCATCCATACGCTTCCTGCCGCCGAAAGTTTCATACATGACATCCCTGACAGCCTCGGCGTTGTCGCCAAACTCTGGCTTGAACCTCTCAACGGACGTCTTCCTGCTGGAGGAGTCCTGAGAGAGGTTGTGCATGTAGTCCGTGAAGGTCCTAGTGTAGTGGCCAAAGTCGGTGAAAAGAGAGCGTACGTCAGCCCTCTGCCACAGTTTCATCCTTCGACGATTAAGAACACGGACGTCAACGGCATGAACAGTTACATGGCCTTTTGGCTTTTTCAGCGGGTTGCCGTACTCGTCATACTTATCGAACCTAAGTTCGATTGCGTATGGGGAGAAATGCCTGTTCGTAACTGGGACGTCGCTACCAGTCAGACGCCTGACCTGACCATCAATAACTACCTGATGAGTGCGTCCAAGATACTGGGAGATAAAGGTGTTGAAGACTGGCTTTCCAGCACGGGTATTCCTTACGACTTCGGTCAGTCCCCTCAGTTCATCAACTTCAGACCTGCTGTAAGCACCAGAATTAATGACCGAATCCCACTGTTTCTTATTGAGCGTGGTCAGGTCGAGGGTCCTGTTTCCGTTCTGGTCCACGTTAAACCTAGGACGCTCGCTTTCTGGGAGTGCGTCTAAGGCGTCTGCAATCTTTTCGGTATTGCGGGTGATGATTTCGTCAACCTCCGCCTTCCCCTTCATGACCTTTCCGCCCTTTACTGCGTTGGCAAACCTCTCCTTGCCAGTCTGCTTGAAGTAGGCGTCAGCCCTTTCTGGGCTCATCAGCGATACGTTTACGTCGCCATGACGCATGGCCTGAGCCATGATACGCTGAGTCCAAGCATCGAGCATTGGGATGTGAAGATACCTTCCATCCTCCCACATGAACGCTTGGAAGTTCGGGTTTGGGCTATTTGGATTAGATGGCCTGATTAGAACTCCAGCCTCTTCAATCTTTGTGACAAGACGCTGAGTGTGGAGCATGTAAAGGTTTTCAAGTCCAGCACGCAGGCTCCTGCTTTCTGGGTTCCTAAGGAAGAAGTCTGGGCTCTTATTCAGTATGCTGTTCGAAAAGGAGTATGCAAAAGTCTCCTGAACTAGGCTTTCTAGGTCTGGGTTATTCTTGAGCACTTCTGGAATCATCCTTCCATCGTCCGTCCTAGATGGCCTGTCAAAAATTGCTGGCTCACCCGCCTGAGCAGTCCTCATGTCGTTCAGGATGCTACGCATTCCCTTCAGGGCTCTTTCAAACTTAACAGCCCTCACCTGCTCTTCGCTCATTCCAGCAAAGTACTGTGAGTCGGTTTCCAACTTAAACTTGCTCCTGTAATCGGCGTAAAGATGGGCCATCGCCTCGTCGCTAATTACGCCCTTATCCTTACCTTCTCCGAAGAATTGCCTTACGATTTCTACGGAATCGGCATCATGCTTAAAGATGTTGTTGAGGTGTCCGTGGGCCAGTTCGTGTGCAATCGTTTCTGGCGTAGCAGATTTGGAGTTAATCCACTGGATACGCATCTTGGCACCATTCTTTTCGACCTCGAGTTCTGAGCCTAGGCCGTTTTCGGCCATCTTAGAAATCGCATCCTGTGGCCCGAACTCCTTGATGAGTTCTTCCCTAGTTCCGAACCTGTACTGGAACTCTGGGTCAGCAGTGAAAGACTGGGAGAAGACAGCCCTGACAGTAGCACTAATCCTATTGTCTCCCATGGCATCTACGGCCTTGAGAGTAGCCCTGATGTGGCGTGCGTTATCAGGGCTCTTGGAATCAATCATGTTAATCTGAGAACTGTCGAAGTTCTCAATCATGTAGAGATGTCCCTGATTCTGGCTGTAAACGTTATGGACGTGCCTGAGGCTTCCAGAAAGGCCACCCCAAGCGAAGCCGATGCCTACGCCACTGGCCGCACCAGCACCACGTGCCGACAGGTATCCAAGCGTGCCCATGTAGGCAGCGTCGCCGACAGCCCTTTTCAGGACTGGGACGGCCATGGATGCTGGCCAACCGACAACGACATTGGTGAACTTGGCTACGGCAAGTGCTTCAGCACTCATCGGAACCCTGCTACCATTCTTGGTGGCAAGCCGTTCAAGCATGCCCATGCCCATGTTCTGGGATTTAACCTGCACTACGCCGTTGGCGTAATCTACGATTTCATTTCCGAGCACGCTGGCGTACTCGGTGATTGGCTTTACACCAAGCGAGAAAATCGTTGAACGAATGGGCGAAAGGGTGAGCCCTTCGCCGACTGCCCTTTCGCCAGCGTCGGCAAGAGCAGTTTGGGCGGCGTTACGGAGGACAGTTGGGTTCGAGCCAGCGGTTTCAGCAACCGCAGTTGAACCTTGGGCAATCTTTTGTTGTACATACGAGAAAGGCTTTGCGACAACATCTGCGGTTCCAGCGATAGTGGAGCCAGTAACACGCATGGAAAAGTCCTTCATGCGTTTTGCAACTGTGTCGAAATTATCTCTCCAAGCAGAGCCAAGTGAACCGAGAGCCTCGGAGGCGGCGGCGGTTGCTTCCTCCTGTGCAATCTGTGCCATCACGCCAGTCTTGTAGGACTTTACGGAGTCCCTGATTGCCCTTTTTCCAGTGTTCCTTAGTGGGCTAAGTAGCAGGTGCGGGGTTTCTAGTCCGATGTAGGAAAGTGCATTCGCAAGTTTAGGGTCAATGAGGTTCTTTACGAAGCCCTTATAGTCTTCTGGAACCCAGTCTTCTAGGACAGTTGTCTTCCCTTCCTCAAGTTCAGCGGAACGATTATTGAACCACCTAGCCTCATTGAACTGGTCAATTTGGTCTTCGATAGTTCCAGTTCCATTGATGTAGTCCTTGAACCTGAAAAGAAAAGAATCTGGGTCTTCGGACTGTGCTAGTATTCCATAAAGGTCACGCACATCCCTCGCCATGCCATCGACCATGGAGAGGGGGACCTTTGATGGATTCCTTGCAATACCGCTGGCGATGTCAAACGGGACCTTTGCTACGATGTTGGCCATCTGCTTGACGGCTTCCATCGTGAAATTGTTTCGGTCCTTATTGGCTATCCTGAACAGTTCGTAGAGCCTTCTGCCCTCTGGGGTCGTCTTATCAAAGGTCTTGGTCCTGTTGGCCGCAAAGTACTCCCAGACTTCATCTGGAGTTGGCTCATTCCCGCCCTCGACGCCATCAGAAATCCCCTGCTCCTCTGGGGTGAGATTGTAGGAAAGCCTTAGGCCTTCGGTCCTAGCCTCATTAACCGCTTGGTCAATCAGTGCTGGGTCAATCTGCTCTGGTTCGTTAGGGCCATCCTGTTCGTTAATCATTGGGGCTGGGTGTCGATTACGCCTTTTTGGAAGTATGAGTTGGCTTTGGCCTTCGGCGTGGAGTCAATGAGCATCAGTCCATTGGCTTCGCCTACCTCCATCGCCTTACGCATCGCACTTTCCCTTACGTTTCTGAGGATAGCAAGTTCGTTTCCACCAAGCCTAGTAATCGCAGACGACGCCCTCTGGGGCACCATGTGGGAAGCGATAGCCATGTCATTGTCGGACACGGAGCCCCCCATGCCCTTCATGTCTTTCATGAGGGCTAGGTAGTCTGTCTTGATGCTGGATTCCAGCATCCTAGCCATGGCGGCGTCTTCGGATGGGTCTAGGCTGCTTAGGTATGTATTCTTTCGATACAGGGACTCCAATTGGGCTAGTTCCCTGTTCATCTTGGACAACTTGGACAGGGTTCCCCTGTAGTTCCTAGCCGCCTCGTCGCCACCCTTGAACGGGATGGAACCGACTCCAGCCTTCCTAGCCATCATGTGGGCTGGGACGGACATTCCTTTGTAGTTGTAAATACCCTTTGGGCCAAAAGTAAATTTCCTTTTGATGACTTTGCCCTGCTCATCGACGTCATCCAACTCTAGGGCCTCGTCCATCTGGAAGATGGCACCGCCCTTGCTCTTCATAAGGGCTTCGGCGGCTCCGTAGTCTCCAAGGCCAGCGTAGAACTGTGCGTCCTTCATCCTAGGGTCTGGAGCCTTTTGCTCCTGCTGTGGCATCATAGAAACCCTAGACCTAGCCTGTTGGAGTTGCTTGGTCTGCGAGTTCTTGCCCACGTGTGCCCAAGGGCTGAATCCCATGGATACGTTTTGCTGTGCCTCGGTCATTTGGTCGAAGCCAGTCGGTGCCATAGACTGCTGTCTTACCATGCTGGCCATGTCGGAGCCATAATCTGGCTCCTGTTGCTCTGCTGGCTCCTGCTGGTATTCTTCGTCAATCATTTGGATTCTGGCTCAAACGGCCTCTTTCCGATTTCAATTGGAACAAACCTTACCTTAGGCCTGTTGTTGTCGTCACGCTCGCTGGCGTCTAGGGCATAGGCGTAGGTCTTACCGCCCTTGGTGAAGGTGTTGGGCAGGTAGAGTGGCTTGGATGCATTGACCTTCTTGCCAGCGGCCTGAGCCTTCCTGACGACTGCGTTCCAAATCATGTTTGGGTCGTTCGCCTTGATGGAATCAGAGGCGAGTTTTTCATACTCGTCGTCTTTCATCCCGTCAATTGCTTCACGCCAGCCTGCGTCCTGAGACTTGTCGGCGGTATCAAGGTCATCAATCGTAAATCCGTCAGTTCGGCTCCCCATGATTGCGTCAGAAACCTTTTTCTCGTACTTCTTCTGCTGTTCTGTCTTGATACGAACTTCTTTATTTTCGGCAGATTCCGTCATCCTATTCCATCCAGACTCGGCGAGTGGGTAGAGTTTGTTCAAGGCGTAGTAAAGCGTTCCGTATTTGGCGGCGGCACCGCCGAGCATAGAGCCAAGGTTTCCAGCAACTGCTCCGCCAACCGACTGGCCAACTCCCTCTGCAAATCCGAGAGGTGCTGAGACGCCTGCGGAACCAGCCATTCTTCCGTACTCTCCGCCCTTCTGGCCGAGTTCTCGCCCGAGAAGTCTTCCTCTTTCCCCCATGGAAAGCGGATTGGGTGCTGGAATGGTCTGGGCTGGGGCAGTCTGGGCGGGGCCACCCGCAGATTGGTTAGAACTACTAGTTTGCCTTGGCCTTGGCCTTAGGTTCTTTTTAGGTTTCTTTGAGGGCTTTCCGCCCCTTCTTGGGTTTTTAGCCATAAATTTACGTGTTTGGTTGGCCAGCGTTGGCCTTAACCTGTCGGGCTAGGAACTCTCTCCTCCTTTGTGCTTCATGTGCCTTTACTGCATTGCTCTTTGGATTCCGAACCTCGTCAAGCCATCCCCAGAACCTATCACCTAGGCTTTCTGCGGCGGAGCCAGCACCGAGAGGGTCAGCATCAACGACGCCACCACGCTGTGCGATGTAGTCATCACCGCCCCACATGTTGGCCCTCATGGCGTCGTAACCGCCTACTGTAAGGTTGTTGAGCATCGCTTCGGCGGCTCCGACGTAGCGTGAGCCTTCTTTGCCAGCCCACTGTTGGGCATTGGCACGCTTGCCTTTTTGTCCAGAGTTTTCTCCGAACTTGGTTTCCCCAAGTCCGACAAGTGCGTAAGGGTCGTAATTGTCTCCAGTGAATTCATTGTAAGCGGCGGCAAGGCCACCAGCAGCATTGAGTCCAGCAAAGAACGTGTTCGCTTTGTTTGCTTTTGCGATTTGTCCGACACTCGGATTCTTTAAGGCTTTTGCTCCAGCGGCGGTGGCATCTTTCGTGATGTTCCTGCCTAGTGCACTGTTTACTGCATTTGCAACTGGCTGTGGCGTTGCGTTTGCGACAAACTGAGGAACGTACGAAGCCCTTGTTGGATTAATAGCGTAAAGCGTATCCCTGAAGCCAGATAGATTGCCCTTACCTAGCAAAGTTTTCCCAAGGCCATAAGCACCTGCGGACGACTTAATCCTCCATGCTTCGTCGGCAAACTGACCCAGCGAAGAAAGGTTATCAAAAGATGCCTGAGTAAATGTCCTGTCCCTCAGGTCCTGCCTCTGGGCCGCCCTATCTTCTTGGGGATTCACGTTCATGGAATCTAGACGCTCTTGCTCCGCTTCTGCGGCGGCAATCTGGGCCTGAACCCAAGGGTCATTTTCATCCATAACGGCAATCGGATTCCCTTCCGAGTCCGTCAGCGTTTCGCTGGAGGTTGCCACTGGGGATTCCGTTGACGCCTGATTCTGAACCTGCGTTGCGATGGTTCCGCCTTGCGGGGCAAGGTTAGCACCACCACCTCCACCAAGCGTAAACTGAGAAGGGTCAACGCCATTAAGAGCAACTACTCCGCTTGGGTTGGTTGTTGCTGGCTGGGCTGGCTGGGCGACCTGCGTTGGCGTGGTCCTGTAGTCAGCCTCTGGCATCTTGTACTTAGGTTCTGGACCTTCTCCAGTTGCCTGAAACTTAGCCAAAATCTTTTGCTGTTCTGGGGTGATTCCTTCCAGAAGTTTTTGCGGGGCGGCTCGCCTTTCCTTGTCCGCTTCCCACTCCCTCTGCTTGGTCAACGAACCGCCAGTCATCCTGTCGTAAGCCTGATAAAGGGGGCTATTCCTGTCGGACAACTGAGCATTAAGGTCCATGTCACGCTGTCGTGCGGTAGGCATTCCATACTGATTCAGGTAGGCCTGTTGTGCCCTAGCGACTGGATTATCCGTGACCATCCTTCCAGTGGCGTCCTTGTATGCATTTCCAGACCTTTCACCCCAAGGCTTTCCAGAGGAGTTTGGGTCCATCTCAAGGTTTTGCTTAACCTCTTCTGGAGTGATTGCGTTGGCACCGACGCTGTTAGTTTCGGCTACGGGGGTTTTGGTGCTAGAGCCAGTGTTAGGACTTCCAGCGGGTGTAGCGGAATTTGGCTTATCTTCAGGCTTCTTGTCTTCTTGTTTGGCGTTTGCCTTTACGTCATCTGGGCTGATTGCCGTGTTTGCTGGAGTGGCGGCAGGTGCGGACCACCCGCCTCCAGCGGCTTCGGTTCCCTCTGCTACGCCCTTGTTGTATGCAACACCTCCGACAGTTCCCAGAAGAAGAGTCTTTTGTAACCAGTTTGGCATTTCACCACTCGCAACTGGTGCGACTGGGGCTGGTGCTGGATTCGGTGCGGGAGTTCCACTTCCGCCACCGCCATTAGGCGGTTTTCCTCCGCCAGCCGTTTTCGGCTTCCTTGAGCGAGAAGATGTCCTACTCCTAGATGATACACGTGGTGTTTTTGCCATTTTAGTCTATTGAAATTTGTTTTCTGGCAGAGGCGACCTTTCTGGTTCCCTCTTCCTTTTTCTGTTCAGGCTTTGCCTGAGTTCCAGAAGGCTTTTGCTGTGGCTTTTCCTTCTGCTCTGGGGCCCTAAGTGCACCACGATTGCCAGCAGTATTTGCCTCAAGGGATTCGGTTTCCGTGTTCCTCTTCAGGATTCCCTCAAGCGTGTCATAATTGATTCCCTGCTGGAGCATGCCCTTCATCCTTGCGACGTTCCTAAGAACTTCTGGAACACGCCTAATCTGTTCTGGGTCGTTGCTGTCCATGGCGGCGTCAGCAAGCATTTCCTGCTCGTTGATGAGTTCGCCTAAGTAGGCAAGTTGTTGCCTTCGTTTCGCCCTCTGCTCCTCAGAGGCAACCCTGCGTTGCTCGCTCCGTGCCATCTGGCTTTCGGCGGCCTGTGCTCCAGACGACACTATCTGACGCCTCATTGCGGCAGAGTTGCTCAGGCCTTCTTCGGCAAACATCTGGCTCATCTTCTGCATGTTTTCAAGTGGTGAATAGGTTTGTCCGAGGGCCTGCCCGACGGAAGACCTTCCGCTTTCCTGACCGCCTCCTAGATATTGATAGTCCATAATTAAGTTTGTCTTGCGGCCCCGAGTTGTCCGTAGGCTCCGATGATAATGGATGCGTAGTCTGTCTCAGACGTGCTCGTTGCCCTAAGTGCATCAAGTACGCCTTGAGCAGAGGAAATAGACTGCCTGATTTGCTGGTCACGGATTTCTCCAGCGTTTTTGGCTTCGACGGCCTGAGAGTGGGCTTCGGCGACAAGCGGAGACTCAAACGGACTAACAATCGGCGTAGAGGATGCCTCCTTGAAGGCGTTCTCAGCGATGCTTTGTAGTTGGGTGGCCGACAGAGAGTTAGCCAAATAAGTAGTATTCTGACCGCCACCAGAGGCCGCAGAAAGCCCAAGCACGTATTGCTGGTTGGAATCTTGATTGATTACCTTCCCTGCGACGTAGTTGTAAATCGAGTTGGCGTTAGTTACATTCCTAGCCGTAAGGCCAGCCGTAATCTGTGCATCAACTGATGCGAATTCATCGGCGTTTTGCTTGTAGGCGTCAAGAGCCTGAGCCATTTCGAACCTAGGGTTCCTGCCCCAGAAGGAATACTTTCCATCCGTAATTGCTGGAAGGTTCTGAATGGCGGCTGAAGCCTTCGACATGCTATCAAATGCCAGTGGCACTCCAGAACCGCTAGAAACCCTTACGTATGGCGTACTGGCGTTCCTTACCCATACCAAACCAATAAGACCATCAACAACCTGATACTTAGCCTTGTCGGTGTAGTCTGGTCCGCTTACGTAGGTATCCTGAAAGCCGCCGCCGTTGACACTAAGCCAACTGACAATCGTTTTGATGGCATACCCACTGGCAGTTACGCCATAGGTATTCATTTCGTGGACCTTTACATACGTCTGATTGGCGTATGGCGGGTAAAGTTCTGGATTTGGGTCAGGCATCAGAATGAGGAGAAGATTGAGCGACCAACAGTGGAGGCTTCGACTCCGATGCTCATGATTTCAGGCCTGCCAGATTTTACGACTATTTCCAACTTGCCCAACATGGACTTTTTGTTGGCCAAAGCACGTCTAACCGCTGTGCCTAGGTTCCCACTGAACTTATCTAGTAGCCATCTTCCATCTGGATTGGTCGAGATGAAGTAAAATTCAACCGACGCATCACCCATCGTGTCTAGGTATGCGTAGCAGTTTTCGAAACGCTTTTCTCCGTGCGTGGCAAAAAGGTAGTTTCTGCTCCTAATCTTTGCAACAATAGGAGTCCCGTTGTCGGTGCTAGATTCTTCGAGCAGATAAATTCGTCCGCTGGCCTTGTTGATTCCCCATACACGTGGGATTCCGTCTTTTCTGGCTACGGCGAGGACGTCGATGCTTTCTGGGTAAACATGCAAGGACTCAAAGATTCCCTTGTTGTCGCTATTCAGAACCAAAACGACGCTTTTGTTGTACGGCGAGCCGAGGTGCATGGCGTAGTAGGCTCTCGTTTTTAGGCCAACCGCAGAAACTTCTGCCAGTTTCTCTGGCGTGATGTTCCTGATGACATCAAGTATTGTGTCCGAAATCGGAGGAACGCCCTCTCCAAACTTACCTTCGCTGAAAACCTTGATTCCGTCATGGTCCAAGAAGGAGATGTTTCCTCCCAAATAAGCCCATGCGTCTGGTCCTACGACGCCATCGCTCTCAGAGAGTTTGTTAATCTTATGGAATACTGCCTGTTCTGGCTTCCTGTCGATGTTTGCCTGACGTCCAAGGCCAGCCTGAACCTGATAGACGCTCCTTTTGCCTAAAACAGTGAAAGAGTTAAGGTCTGGTATGATTGCCTGAATCGAATCATAGGTTCCCTGAACCAGATAAGCCGAATCGGGCTCGTATGGAGCAACTCCAGTGTAAAGGGAAAACTTCAATTTATCCCCTTTTGCCGTAACCAGCCGTTCGACGATGTTTGCCCCACTGATAAAGTCAGTGTCAGCAGTCTCCATCGTCAATGCGTCCTGATAGCCTTGACCACGGGCTTTTTGTTTTGCCGCCAGATTGACCGAAGTGAACGTTCCGCTTTGGCAGTTGAAACGCTGGTTCGCTCCCCAGAGAAGGATGCTATCTCCGTTGCTGGACTGTGCGGTGCAAGCGTAGGTTACTGGAGCAGACGCAGTGCCAGCCAGCATGTAACCAAGCCTAGGCATCACCTTGCCAGCAATCAGTTCCATGTTCTCGGAGTACTCAAGCAGGCCAGAGTCACCAGAGAAGGTGCAACTGTTCGGATAGGATGCGAACCCGTCGAACTTGATGTCTCCGTCCTGTTGGATTTCTTTAGCCATAGATTATACTGGCGGTTCTGTGTACGACCAATTGCAACCATCGTAAGTCCAGCCTTCTTCGCCAGCGTGAAGGTAAGGGTCTTCGCATGGTGGTGGCTCTTCTCCGCCGCCGCCGTTACAGCACTCGCAATTGCACTCGCAGTATCCGTTGGTGCCATCAATGCCGTCGGTGCCATCCTGACCACGTGGTAGCACCAATTCTATGTGCCAGTTCGGGTGGGTGCCAGAGATGGTTGCGGAAGCCGTCTCACCTTCGGTGGCACTGATGGTAAAAATCGGAGGCTCTTGGCTTCCTGTTTCCCTTGCAAGCCTCTTAATGGCCATGCCTCCGCCAGTCATGGCAGACCTTGCGGTGGAAGACCTATCTGAGCCATGGTAGTTTCTAAATGTCATATGGCTTCAGTGTAGTAGCCCCCCGAGCCGTTCCAGTAATAATTATTCCATTCATCGGAGGCAAACCATGACCCGCTTGAGGCATACCAACTAGTAATGTAACTGTAGCCACCAGAGCCATCCCAAGTAATCTTGTAGCCCACTCTGAGAGGGAAGTACCAATTGTAATTAACCTCCACCCCGTCACCAGAATAAGAGTCTATCTGGAAGGTGATTAGGTCTCCAGCGGAATAGTAACTTCCAGTAGTCGTTGCAGTGCTATGTGGTCCAGTAAAACCACCATAGCCATCTGCCGTGTACTGATAGATTTCATAAATCCCGTTTGGGTAAGATGTGTCCACCTCGGAAACGTAAGTCGTGTAGGGCTCGTTAAACTCATGAATGACTGTGCCCAATGAATAAGGTTCAAAATGACTTTCAAAATAGTGGCCACCACTTCCGTCATGGTAGTACGATGTGGAGTTGGAGTAGCCAGTCGCCACGCTGTCGGCACCGATAACAACATGCCCAGCCGCAACGGCTGGGTACGTTACATTAACGATTAAGGTATGTTGGCTTGTGTAGGATGAGTCGCTTCCCGTTCCATTGTGCCCACCAACCCCATCGTGTTCGTAGTAACTTGTGTAGGTACCATACGAATACGAATAAGTAAGTTGGTTTAAGTTGTTTTCTGATGGGAGATTTAAGGTGCCATAGTACGTTCCACTTTCCGAAAAACTTCCCGTAATGTAAGTAATGTTTCTCGCAGTGGACCAATCAATAAATTCCCCTCCAATCCCGTCTGCTACCTTATCAACGGAACATACCTGATTAGGGAAAGACGTGCTCACGACCCAGTCGCCGCCATTTGCAACTGGGTAGGTGGTCTGATGGATGGTCTCGATGAGAGTGCCATACGGGGGGACTGACTCAAAGTCGCTTGAAGTCCCATTGAGGTTGGCCTCGTTGTCGTGAGGGCCACCTAGACGCATGTCCCCCTTGAAAGGCATTACTGGGAGTAGTGATAGACGTAACCTTCACCATCAACCCAGACTTCGCCATTGTAGCCGTTCAATTCGAACGAACCGCCGTCATGCTTGTTGGCGTTCTTTTCGTGTGCAAGCGTGATAGGAGAGCCAGCACCATTGGGCTGAAGGTAAAAATTGAGCAGGGCGGAGTCGGAAGAATTGACGATACCGAAGACACGCCTGTTTCGCACGCCATCGAGCACCTTAATCTTGGTGCCGACGCTATTGAAGACAGTCACATCTACGTTAGGAATGTTTTGAGGCTGATAGGCGTGGGACATGTTAGTAGTTTCTGAAGTTTATTTTGCGGGTTTGGCCTTGCTGACGCAACACTTGGTCAACCGCTTCGTCGAACGCTTGGGCGGCGTCCGCTTCTGCGACACGGGCTTCCTCCATTTGGCCTTGCGAACGGAGATAGTCAGCGTGGCATCCGTGGATGAGGTAGGACCCGAAGAGTCGAGGGATTTGAACCAATTGCCACACTCCGATAGGAGGGATTTGGCCCGATTGAGCAGTTTCTCCAGTGTATTCATAGAAATTTCCGATGCTAGGCGTACCTTCTTTCGGCACAAGACCAGTCTCAATGGTGTCGGCGGCACCAGTATCGTAGTAGCACTGGGCACCTTTGGTGTAGGTGGTGGACGATTTCCAGTGAGTGCCGAAGAGTTTTGGGGCATCGACACGATATTCCACCCAAACGACGGCATCGGCGTCGTTGACGAGGTAAACATCGCCATTGTACAGCGAGAAGTCTTTCTCGACTGCCGTCCATGCAAGGGGGTCTTTGTTCCAAACGGCCAGAACTTGGCCTGCAAAGCCTACTGGGAGCGTAACTTTACGCCTTCCATCGGCCAGCACGCTGTCGCATTTGACGTATCGCCTGTGGTCTGGCCAGTCTTGAGACTCCCAGATGGTCTGGAGCCTCCTAGAGGTGAAGTCCCTCACAGTGTTGAACCTGTCAGTGGTGGTCAGATTCCTGTCCAGACCGCACATCTGGAGTGCGGAGTACAGAATTTCACTGAAAGGGATGGTACGCATTAAGAAATTGGGACGCCGTAAGCGTCATAGAGGGGCTTGTTACCCTCGACCCTGACAGTTGTCTTGGTCGCTTTTGAGTTTACCCTGCACTCAGGGTTGTCACGCAGGAACTCCTTCCTGAAACCAGCATCCCTCCAGCAGTCGTAGCCGAGGCGTTTGCCCCAATAGTGGTACGATTCGACTGGAATCCGCATGGTCATCTCGCCAAGTCCTTCGACGTGGCCGTGCTCTTTCTGGTTCAGTTTACCCAACAGTTTAGCGTTGGCCTTCGCCTGAACTTTACGAAGGGACCACCCCGTCCGAAACTCCTCCAGCATTTGCGGGAGAAGGTCGGACGGGATGGCTTCGTGGATGGACTCTAGTCCGTCCATTCCTCTGGTTTAGGAGAGGAGACCGCCGTTCGCCGTGCTGGCACGATAGTCCATCATGCCGAACGTGAGAGGACTCTGGACGACGAGAGCCGCCATAGCCTCCATCATGCGACGTGGACCACCGCCGTTTTCGGTGAGTTCTCGAACCTGAGCGATGTTACCGCCGTAGCGGATTTCGAGCATGTTCCAAGGGATGATAAAGCCCTTGCACTTGGCGTTGTTGGCGTGGAGGTTGGCGTAGGTCTTGGCCTCGGCTTCGGTGGCGAAGCGAGCAGGAACGGCATTGGCGGTGCCGAAGGCAACACGCTCATACTTGTTCGAGTTAGCGTCCTTGAGCCAGACGAGGTTCTTGCCAGAGCCGTTAAGGCCAGAGCCGTTGGAGGCGACGTCAGCCGTGGAGTACACGCCATCGACGATAGCGTAACGACCAGTGGCCGTGTAGGAGTTGCCAGTAGCACCAGCACCGCAGTCAACGATGGTGTAGGGGTTGACGCCAGCGTGCAGGAACTGCGACGGGATGAGGGCCAACTTACCGAAGTCACCCTCGAAGTAGTCAACCGACGCCTTGATGGTGTCAGAGTTGGCATCACGCTGGTTCTGGATGCGGGAGGTCAGGGCAGGCTCGGTCTTGGTATAGACGAGGTTCGTGAACTGACGCTTGAGGGCGGTACCGACCACGGCTTCGTGGTTCTTGAACTGGCCAGTCTGCTCATAGACCGAGGTCATGAGGTCCTGAACAGTGTTCTCACCCAACTGGTCAACAGTCTCACCAGTGCCGACGATAGACGAGGCAGGGGTGCGGAAGTTTTCACCGACAGGGCGGATGGACTGAGCCTGAGAGCCGTACTTCTGCTGGGTGTTGGTGGAGGCACCAAGGAGGTCATTCTTAATCCAAGCGGTCAGACAGCGGGTGCGATATGGGGTCGAGCCGTCGTCGAGAGCAGGGAGAATGTCCGAGGTGAAGGTCAGTTCCATCGAACGCTTGAGGTCGATGGTGGCCTTGGACAACTGGCGGGAGAGTTCATCCTGAACGCCAGCGATGTTGAGGATGTCCTGCGTCAGGTTGGACACGTGAACGGCACGGCGGAACATGTGGATGTTGTTTTCCACTTCTTCACGATAGCCGAGGGTGTACTGCTTGAAGGCAGGGTTCTGGGACGGGTTGCTTGGGTCAACGTCAGCACCATCGAGAACGCCGAGTTCAATCGAGGGGTCTGGGTTGCGGTCAACCTGCCAGCGGAAGGTCGTATTGCCAGGTTTGGAACCACGCTTGGCCATCGAGGAGATGGGGGTGTCCTTGGCATCGACGTTGGCGATGAGGTCCGAGAGTTCTTCTCGGATACCGATGCGACCCGAGGCGAAGCCGTTGCGGGTTGGGCCGTTGGGAAGCGGACGCTGATTCTGGAATTGAGATTCGAACAGTGAAGCCATGATAGTAGGTATTTAGGGGTTAGACGAACTTAGACCGAAACACGGCGGCGAGGTCGTCGATTGAGCCCGACTGTCTGAAGCGAGTGTAACTTTCCTTGGCCTGCTTTTCGTCCAGTTTAGCGGACGCTTTTGGGGCTGAGGACATCAGGGATGGCTGATAAGGTGCACGGCTGGCCGTTGGTTGGCCCGTCCTTGCAGACTTTTTCTGGTCCTGATACGTGGACATTCCCATAGCAAGTTGGGCAGCGTAAATCTCGTAGTCTGGGAACTTCTTGATTTCGGGAACGGCGGCGATGAATTTCTTGGCGATGCTCGCCCTCTTGTCGGAGGGGTCACTTAACCAAGGAAACTCTTTGCGAGCCCTTTCCTTGAACTGCGACTGTGCTACAACGAATTCTGCCTGATTTGGCAGGTACTCCTCAAGGGCTCGAAGTGCCACGACCTTGGCCTTGGCAATCTCCTCCCTGCTGACATGCTGTCTGGAGTCTTCTCCCTCGTAGTATCCATCTGGATAGCGTTCGCAGAACAAACGAATCTGACGCTGACGCTCAAACTCGGCCTTTAATTTCTCTTGAGAGTCCACATTTCGGTATGGATTGGGACTCTTAATAGTGGCCTGATTTCGCCTGAGTGTTTCAACCTCTTCTTCTAGTTGCTTTGCTTTCGCTTCCGCTTCACGTCGTAGAGCCGTGAGTTTGGCCAGCCTCTTCTTGACGCCTTTTGGCGTTTCAGCGGACTGGGCATACGCCTCGACTTCTTCTTCATCCGTGTCTGCCTCTGCTTCCTCGGCTTCCTGACCTTCTTCCTCGGAGTATTGCGTTTCCTGTTCGGAATCGCCTTCTTCCTCGTCATCTGGGTCGATGGCCTCGTTGTCATCGGCACTTTCGACTTCATTGGTAACGGAGTTGTCGCTCTCCGCCCTAGTCTGTCCGTCAGACAGGACCTTCAGAAAGTAATCTGAAAGGCTTTGTTCATTGAGCGAATCGGATTTTTCGCTCTGTTGTGGCATGGGGGGATTAGCCTCGGTCCCAAGTTCGAGGTCAGCGGTGGGCTGTTGTTCGTTTTCCATGTAGGAAGTCAGGGTTTTATGCTCCCAGAAGCGTTGGTTAGTGTTGGGCTTTGTATCGAGAAATCAAGTACACTGCCCAAAAGTGATGGTTTGATACGCTTTTGCTTTAAGTTCGATGCCTCAGGGCTTCTTCCCTGAGTTTCTGAAACTCCAGCAACAGGTCATTTATGGCGTCTAGCCGTCCGCAGGCGTGAACTCTGGCTTCTCCAGTAGTATTCACCTGCATGACCTTGGACATTTCCACCTGTAAAGCCAAGTCGCATACAAAAAGGACTTGTTTGTACAGTTCCTGAGCCTCCATGTCTTTAAACATGAAGGCCTTCAGGGCGTCAATTCTGGCTTTTTCTTCGCTCATTAGAGCATTGGCTGGTTAAGGTCCATCTGCTGTTCGCCTTCTTCTGGGCTAGGTGCCTCTTGGGCCTGCTCCTGCTCCATTTCGCCGAATTCCTTTTGGATTTCCTCAGACGCTGGAGATACCCCGACCCTTCCGATTTGCTTGTTCTTCTCTTGGTCAACAGAGAACTGCAACTGCTTCATGTAGTTCTGGAAGAGAATCTGGAAGATTTGGTCGCCCTGAAGTGCCTGCTGGGCCTTCGGGTTCTTCTGGAGGATGTCCTGAGCGAACTGGAGTTTCGAGGAGGCGGCTGGGTCGTTCTCCACGTAGGTAGCCTCGTTGCCAAGCATCATCATTCCGATGTCGCTTACGACGTCCTTGTACAACTTCTGGGAAGCGGAGGCTTGGTCGATGACCAGTTCTCTGGCGGCGTCTGGCGAGATGGATTCGATGACCAGTTTGACCAGTTTGTTCCTGTCGATGATGCCACTGCTGTCCAGAGGGACGACAGTCTTGATGATGGCTTCAAGTTTCTTCTGAACGAACTCTGGGTCAGTATCCCTTACGTCGAAGCGTACGTTGAAGTCGTACTGGGAATGGATGTCCGACATGCCCTGCTTAAGTGGGGTGTTCGTAATCCTTACGATTTGCTCCTCTGGCATGTACTGAAGGCACAGAGAGAACATCTGGGAGAACACACGGGTCCAGAACTGGAGCCAGTTATCCACCTGAAGTTGCTTTAGCATCTGAATCTTGGTCGGGTCGATTGCCTCACCGACGGCGTATCCATAGTAATTGCCAAGATTCTGCTCAACCTGAGCAATGCACTGGAAGGCCATGCCTGCGTCTCCCTTCGGGGACTCAAGCCAAGTGTAATCGTCCTTATTGGACACTGGGAGGACCTGTGCTGGAGCGATGCGGTTAAGGGCACCAATACGCTTAACGACCTTCACTGGTGGAAGGACGTCAAAAGCAGTCCTATCCCTGATGGCGTCGTGCTGTGCCTTTACCTCATCCTGCTCCGTCTTGTTGATTTCTGGGATGCCACGGGATTCCGCCACCGCCCTGCGGTGCCTTTCACGCCTGTACTCAATGAAGGGGTATTCTCCGTGTGCGTAGTTAAGGAGTTCCTGCTTTGCGTAAAGGCCTTCGCCGACCCTAGGGGAAAACACAGTGTAGTAAATGGCTGGTACGTTATCTTCGTCCAACTGCCTGTAGTAGGCCCAAACAATCTCGCACAGGTTATTGCCCCTTTCGATGTTCGAGTTGAGCATGGTGGTAGTCGGAATCAGGTTAGGGTCATTGAAGTAGTAGTGGTTGCCTAGCGTGTTGGCCACCTTGTCAACCCATTCCTGATTCCATCCGTCAACCTGTGCGGTGGACCTGAGTTCCACCTCGGTCATGTATTGCCTGCGGAAAATGACACGGGCTTTTTGTAGGTCAGCCGTCTCGGGAGGGAAGCACACTTCGTCGAATGGCTTGAGTGCCTCGACGCACGGGAGGTTCTTGGAAACGTACTGCTCTGGCATGTCGCCCTGACCCTTTTCCCTCATGCCACGCACGAACTTCTTGATGTCCTTTACCTTCATGTCCCTGAGCAAGTCTCGGACGAGGTGAATGGCATACTCCTCCTTGGCTGGGTCCATGATGGCATTAATCAGTTTACCAAACTGTCCGTCTGGGTTGCCCTCTTGAACTTCCTGTTGTGCCATCTGTTGGAGTTCTTGCATGGTCATGCTCTGAATCCTTACAGACATCTGTTGCTCCCAAGTGACCTGAACGACTGACCATCCATAAGTGAGAGCATAGTCTGCGGCCAGTTCTGCCTCCCTGTGCAGTTCGTTCTTAATCTTAGTTTCAACAAGCCACCTCATAAGGTTGGTGGCCGACGCCGCCGCCATGGTGTCGTTGATTTCGGTTCCGCCCACCTTCAGCGTGCAACCTTTAAACGAAGTGAGGAGAAGTGCCTTCTGGTCATTGATTAGCCTATCAACAAGCCTGACACGAACATCGGAAGCACCCTCGAACGGGAAGGCTGGGTCGCCCTCTGGGCGTGCCCAAGAATGCTTCTTGCCGTCTTCGGTCTGGCCAGCCCAACGGGCGAGCCTGATGTCGTCGGCGTAGTTCATCTTGGACACCATCGTGCCCATGTAGGCGGAGCGTTCATACTCCTCCAGAAGAAGTTGGATGTCTGGCTTGTCCTTATGGAAGGCCAGTTTATCGCTATGCGGGTTAGGGCTTTTGAATTTCATTAGAGTTTTGTTTGATGAATTCTAGGATACTGTCCCTGTAAATCATGTGCTGACCGCCAAGCGTCTTGAACGTCTTAATGCGTCCAGAGCGACGAAGCCTCAGGATAGTGGACTTAGAAATGTTCAGGAGTCTGGAAGCGTCAGCGAGCCTGAGAAGAGGTGGGGTGTCTTTGGGTAGTTCCATTTTAGTAAGAGCCTCCTCCGAAAGCACGATAAGAGTCGGAGCCGCCATACTGGGGGTCCATTACTGCTAGGTACCTTAGTGCGTCGATTGGGTCTTTGCTCGCACCCTTTTCGGCGTCTAGGCCAGTCCACTCACGCAGGCACCAGATTAAATTGTGGCAGTTCTCGGAGATGTAAAGTTTCGGCTGGTTAATGGCACTGATTGGCTGGTTGGGGTCGTAGGCGAACCAGTCATTGATGATTGAGATGCCTTCTTCCAGCCTCAGTCCCGCCGCTGGAGTGAAGAACATCGGGTTTTCTCCGTCATCGAGGAGTTGAATCAATGTAGTGCCACCTTCCTTCTGGATGATGGTGGTTCCACCCGCACGTGGGTCGATAAACCTGTCGGCAATCTCTTCGCCGTTCTCAAAGTTCAAGATGTGGGCTTTGATTTCCTCAAGACCCATTCCAGCACCTTGTCGCTGTGCTGGCCCAGCCTTTCCGTCGTGCTTATCACCAGCCATAGCCCATTCACCCATGCTGATGTCTGGCCACTCACGATAGACGAACTTGTTGCCGAATTCGTCCACACGCATCCAAATCATGAACCAGTTTCTGGCACCAGCGGGGTCAACTGCCATGAAGTTTGTGCCCTCCTCTGGAATTTGGTCGTCGGGGATGATGTTTGGCTCTCCGAACCTCGGGAACTGAGAACCAGAAAGGGACTCAGCCCATCCGTATGCACGAATTTTGACCTCATACGGGCCACGACCACGAAGTGCTAACTTAATCTGCTCGAACGGGGAATACCTGTTAAGTTCGGAATGGAACCAGATGACTCCAGCCGCCCCTTTTGAGCATTTCGCCGTGTATGGCATGTGTCCAAGCGGGATGCTCGGAACGTTTTGCGTGTCTGGTAGCAGTGTTGCGGGCAAAGTCTTCTTAATTCTGCACCCAGCAACGTAATCCTTCACAACTGGAGTGAATCCAGTGATTGGAGTGAAGGTGATAATCATCTTTCCGCTTCGTGTAGCCAGTCGGTACCTCAGTGTTTCCACCCAATCTGGAGGAACTAGTTCGTCGCACCAAATAAGGTCTGGCTCGCCACCTTCGATGACTTTCTTCTCCTGACCATAGTTCATGAAGAAGATTTGCGACCTGTTCGGGAGAACGAAAGTAGCGTCAGTAAACCCGTTCTTCTGGGAATACTGGATGTTGGTCACCTTGGTCTTCTTGGCGTTTTTGAACTCAGGTGGCATGTATTTCCAGATGACCGCCTGTTGCATCTGAATGGACGTCTGGGACGTGGTGTGGAGGCACCATACCCTGCTTTCTGGCCTAGTGCACAGAAGTTGCATCACACGCTTGGCGGCGTACTCAGTTTTGCCTGCACGATTCCCGCCCATGATGAGCAACTCGGTGCCAGACATGAGAATCTCGTCTGCGTCGGCCCAGCAGTCTGGCTCGTATCCATGCCTGTATGGGTCAACTTCTTCTGCCTTAATCTTCTCCTCACGACGCTTCAAGATTTCCGCAGTCGCTTCTGGACCAAGTTCACGTGCAATACGCAAAACCTCTTCCTCCGTGGGGAGGTGGATTACTGGGTGCTTGGTGAGTTCGACTCCAGCGACAGTGACTCTCTCGAATGCCATGCTATGCGTCCATGTTAGGAACTATTCCAGTTCCGATAGACTCTTGAAGAGAGGACTGAGGCAGTCCGCCTTGAGAAGAAATCGTTATTGGCCTGAATGGACCACATACCTGAGGAAGGTGAGTGTTCATTGGGAATGTGGAAGTGAACTTTGCGGAGCAGGCATCCTGCATCACTTTACTCTTAAACCTCATTACTGCGTAATCTACGCCAGACGAGTTAGAGATTCCAAACTGCATACCACGACCATTCCAGCCCCTGCGACCACCGCCACTTTCCCCGCCACCGCCATACTGCGTCTGCTTGGGCCTGTTGTCTGGATTGCGTTTAGCATCGTCTTTACGCTTCCTCCAGTATTCATCCAAGTCCTCCTTTTGCCTGTCGCTCTCGCTTAGAGAGCGACGACGATTTTTTTCGCCTTCCTCGGCCATCTCGGACCAATGCTTTCCGCCGAAATAGCCTACCCTAGTCTCAAATTTCTGTTCGGAACGGGTGTCCGAAAACTTGCCCTGAAGATTTAATTTAGCAACGAGCCCACTCTCGGCCCGTGATGGGTCGAGAGCAGGGTTGCCCGAGGTCGGGACTATGACCTCGTTTTCGGCCAAGGCTTAGTAGCCTCCGCCAGTCGAATAACCTTCGCCCTTGGCCTTGTTCTTGCTTTCGGTCCAACCAGAGAAAGCACCACGCCCAGTAGCGTAAGCACCGCCCATCAGGGCGGCACCACCATAGGTCACGCCACGGCCAATGTTGGCACGGGTGTTGGCGGACATCTTGCCGAAGAGTGGGGACTTGCCCTTACTGTTGGCACCGCTGACGTAATCGCCAATCATGGTCTGGCCCTTACGCTCCTGCTTGCGGACGTATTTAGCACCAGACTTGATTGCCTTGGCTTCTGGCCTGAAGTCGCCAGTGCCATAACGCTTGGCGACCTGACCGACTTTCTTCGAGGCGGCCTGATAGCCAGCCTTCGTGGCCTGATAGCCAGCGACGGCAGCGTTCTTGGTAGCCTTGGCGGCTTGGGCCACGCCCTTGGCGGCACCACGATAATTGCCAGCGACAGTCTTGCCGAAGTTATCGACGGCACGGCCAGCGGTCTGCATAGGGCCGATTGGTTTCTTCCTCATGGGGGTCCTGCGACCACCCCTAGTATTTTTAGCCATTTGTGTATTTAGTTTGGGGTTAAAAAATTAGTAGCCGTTGGCCCTGTTCTTGTTCTTGTGGATGGACCACATGGACTGGCCAGATTTGCCAGACTCAATGCCTTGGATGTAGGCTTCGGTCTGCATTCGCTTCGGCGTACCATGCTGGGCGTCATAGCGAGACGCACCTGCACGGAGTTTCTTGGGACTGACCATCTGGCCCTTGAGGGCGTCAGTGACGGCCTTAGGACCTTGGCTCTTCATAGCCTTCTTCGAGACGTGAGCACCGCCCTGTCGGTAGCCACCGACGTATTCAAAACTTTTCTCGGCGTTGCGGGTCTTCATCCGCTGGCCAGCGATAACAGTCGTGTCGGCCTTTTTATTTTCAGCGGCGGAGGACTTTCGCATCTGCGAAGGAGCCCTCATGTTTGCGGTTCGTTGTTTCCTAGCAAGCGAACCTTTGCGAATCATCATAGCCATGGCTTTTTATCTTGGCGGCGGTTAGCAACGCTTACCTCCACGGACAGGCTTGTTCATCTTAGATTTATTCTTTCGGGTGCTCTTGCTCATTGGGATTGGTTCGATTGAGGGTGGTAAAGAGTTTCTCCTTACTGAGGGGACGTTGCAAGCAGATAAGTGAATTTCCCCTACGAGTGATGACGACCTGTGCTCCTCGGTAGAAAAGGCTAGAGTCGGCAGTCTGAACTGTAACTGGCTTGTCGGACCCCTCTGGCATGACGGACATTAGACGTCTATTGGGAAAGTCGCATCGGACCACCTTGGCCGAAAATGTAGATGGGTCAGTTTCGGCTGGTTTCGCCCCATTGACGCCAAAGCGTTCCAAAACAGCCTTAAGGCCCTCTTCTGTGAAAGCGACAGGACACAGGGTTGCTGGCTTATCCCCTGAACGCTCCCGATGCCACATCTTACCCTCTTCGAGGGTTCGCCTGTATTCTTGGAGTTCTGCCTTGGGGATGCCATACTTGGCGATTACGAATTGTTCACGCATTGGAAAGGTTTTGTCTGAGTTGGTCACAATAGGCGTTATCGACCCAGTTGCATGGCTTGACCCAGAATCCGACAAATGGCTTATCCGTCCTGAACTTGAGGACCTTGCCAAAAACCACCTGAGAGTCGTCATGCCAGTATCCGCACTTGGTCAGGGCGTCGCAGACGGACTTGCTCAAATTGTCGAAATCGGGCTTGGTCGTCATGGCGGTACTCTTGCCCTTGTCGGACTGAATAAGTGGAAAACCGAAATAGAGCGTAAGTTCCAGCGGACCCGTGTATGGCTTGTCTGGAGCCTTGGCCTTGGCCAAATGCTCAAAACGCTCAATCCACTGCTTGACGTCGCTCTTGGCATACTTGCCGACAAACGGCTTCCCGCCCTTGCGGTGGATGATTCGGAGGGCAGACTGGTGCGTGCTCTTGATGGGGGTGATTTCGAGCATGCACTTACGCTCAAAGTAGTTAGGCTGGTTCTCCATTGACCCGATACTCACTTGGGACCAATTTGGGTCAATGGAAAACGAACGCCTAGACACCAACCCCTCGTCTGAACACAACGCAAGCCGAATTGACCCTGCCAGACGTGAAGCGGTACAGGAAGCCCTAAGGGCAGGGACCCCAATCCTCGAAATCGCCAAGGAACACAAGATGTCCCCGAACAACGTCATGGCCATCAAGCGGGAGATGCCCGAATCCACTGGGCTTAGGGATGAATTCAAATCGGTCACTGTCCGCAACCTGAAGAACTTCGTCCAACAGGCCTCCCACAAACTGGTAGCCGAACTGGACAACCTGCACGTCTCCCAGATACCCATCGCCATGGGCATCGCCATCGACAAGATTCAGTCCCTACAAGACCAACCGACGGCTGTCGTAGAACACCGATTTAGCATCACCCACGACACCATCAATAAACTGTTGAAGGAAAAGGGGGAGGGGCTCAAGAAGGCCAAAGAAGTAATCCTTGACGCCGAGGTAGTCGTGGATAAACCTAAGGCTACGTCAGCGTTCCTTGAGTGGTCTAAGGACCCGAAGAAGGGTCTTTTT